>OGUJ01000964.1_pt1 | contig 19143 bp, 22 predicted proteins | sample 1573661 | NCBI WGS metagenome assembly OGUJ01 (sample SAMEA2581933, study PRJEB24529) | metagenome | biome: Human gut stool | place: China | collected 2011
CGGGGGTACAGGGGGCGGCGGCGACTGGCCGCCCCCTGTGCGCTCCCTGCGCCATAAGAGACATAGCGCAGAAGAAATATCGGGAGCGCAATCTGCCCGGACATAACACGGGAGTGGTAGCCCTGCTAAGCGCAGTGCGAGCAGGGAAAATCCCGGATGGCGGCCCATGGTGTCTTATCCGGACTACAAAAGCGTCAAAACCACGCCTTAACCTCCAACGCCGTGGCCCATTAACGCCAGCGCGTGGCTGACGATGGTCTGACGGTTGACCGCCTGTAAACGCGGATCGCTGTGAATGCGTGAAAATGGCACCAGCACCAGGCTAATCACCGTGGTAAACAGCAGCTCCGGCGCCAGCGCCGGGTTAATTTTCCCCTCCTGCTGCCAGCGGCGAACCGTCCCCAGCATCACCTGAAAACGCTCCTCGCCGAAGCGGGCATCCATATGCTGGCGCAGAATCGGCATTTCGCCGATGATCTCCTGCATCCACAGCGGCGCGAACCAGGCGTTTTTCTCCGCCATATGCCCCAGCGTTTCGACCATCATCGTCAGCGCCAGTACCGGGTCCTGTGGATGATCGACAAAGATGCGGCTGATGTGATTGCGCAGCGGCATAAAGCGCTCCTCAATCAGCTGAGTCACCAGCGCATCCCGCGAGCTGAAGTAGTAATGCAGCATCGCCGGCGTCACCCCGGCCTCTTTGGCGATGGCGTTCAACGATACGCGGCCCGCCCCGTCGCGGGCAAACAGCGTCAGGGCGATGTCCATCAACTGTTCGCGGTTGGCGGTACCCGGTTTTTTACCGCGCGGCCGACCCGGGCGGCGGGGAGCATCCTGATCCTTTTGTGCTGTCATGATATGGCGATCTCTTGACCCGACTCATTCTTTCACTAAATATTAATTATGCATTTAATTAATTTCAAGCGAGCGTTGTAATGACTACTCAAGTCGCAAACCCACCGGTGCAGTCGATACGCCTCCTGTTCAGCGCATTGCTGCTGGTGATGCTGCTTTCAGCGCTGGATCAGACCATTGTCTCCACCGCGCTGCCGACGATTGTCGGCGAACTGGGCGGGCTGGACAAGCTTTCCTGGGTGGTCACCGCCTATATCCTCAGCTCCACCATCGCGGTGCCGCTGTACGGTAAATTTGGCGATCTGTTCGGCCGCAAAATCGTGCTGCAGGTGGCGATTGGGCTGTTTCTCGTCGGCTCCGCGCTCTGCGGGCTGGCGCAGAATATGACCCAACTGGTGCTGATGCGCGGCCTGCAGGGGCTCGGCGGCGGCGGCCTGATGGTGATCAGCATGGCGGCGGTCGCCGACGTCATCCCGACCGCCAACCGCGGCCGCTATCAGGGGCTGTTCGGCGGCGTTTTCGGCCTGGCGACGGTGATCGGCCCGCTGATCGGCGGTTTTCTGGTGCAGCACGCCTCCTGGCGCTGGATCTTCTATATCAACCTGCCGCTCGGCCTGTTCGCGCTGCTGGTGATCGGCGCGGTATTCCACAGCAGCAATAAACGCAGCCAGCATCAGATTGACTGGCTGGGGGCGATTTATCTCAGCATGGCGCTGCTGTGCATCATCCTGTTTACCTCGGAAGGGGGCAGCGTCCATGCGTGGAATGACCCGCAGCTGTGGTGCATTCTGGCCTTCGGCATCGTGGGGATCATCGGCTTTATTTACGAAGAACGGATGGCCGCCGAGCCGATTATTCCGCTGGCGCTGTTCCGCAACCGCAGCTTCCTGCTGTGCAGCCTGATCGGCTTCGTCATCGGCATGTCGCTGTTCGGGTCAGTCACCTTCCTGCCGCTCTATCTGCAGGTGGTGAAGGAGGCGACGCCCACCGAAGCCGGGCTACAGCTGATCCCTCTGATGGGCGGCCTGCTGCTGACCTCGATTATCAGCGGGCGGATTATCAGCCGTACCGGTAAATATCGCCTGTTTCCGATCCTCGGCACCCTGCTCGGCGTGACCGGCATGGTACTGCTGACCCGCATTACCATTCACTCGCCGCTGTGGCAGCTGTACCTGTTTACCGGCGTGCTGGGAGCGGGTCTGGGGCTGGTGATGCAGGTGCTGGTCCTGGCGGTGCAGAATGCGATGCCGGCGCAGATGTACGGCGTCGCCACCTCCGGCGTGACCCTGTTCCGCTCGATTGGCGGCTCCATCGGCGTGGCGCTGTTTGGCGCGGTGTTCACGCACGTGCTGCAGAGCAACCTGCAACAACTGCTGCCGGAAGGCGCGGTGCTGCCGCCGGGAATGAATCCGGTGGCGGTCCAGCACCTGCCCGCGGATATCCGCCTCGACTACCTCGACGCCTTCGGCGCGGCGATCCACGCGGCGTTTCTGATGGCGGCCGGCATTATGGCGGTGGCGTTTGTCCTCTCATGGCTGTTAAAGGAGGCGCCGCTGAAGACCGCGACGCATTAAGCGGCCCCGGCGATGCGCAGCAGTGCCTGACGCAGCGCCGGTGCGGCAAAATCGATAAATTTGCGCAGCTTAAGCGGCGCCAGATCCCGAGCGGTATACAGCAAATGGACCGGCGCCGGATCCGGCTCGACGTTTTCCAGCAGCAGACGGAGCTCCCCGTGGCGCAGGCCATCCAGCGCCTGATAATGCAGTAAGCGGGCCACCCCCACCCCCAGCCGCGCGGCATCGGCGGCGCTCTCCGGCGTGGTGACGGATAGCACCGGCGGCAGGTTAATCAGCTGGTCCTCGCGCTCAGCGGCGCGAAAGCGCCAGCCGCGATAGGGCATCGGCGATTCAATGCGGATGATCGGCAGCGCCGCCAGATCGCGCGGCCGCTGCGGCTCGCCGTATTTCGCCAGCAGCGCCGGATGGGCGCAGGCCACAATCCGCATGGTGCCGAGGCGGGTGGCCACCATGCTGCTGTCCGCCAGGTCGCCAATCCGCACCGCCAGATCGACATGGTCGCTCACCAGGTCGGCATTGCGATCGCTGAGCAGCAAACGGACGCGAATTAGCGGGTAGCGGGCGATAAATTCACTGATTACCGGAAGAACGTGCTGGCGTCCAAACATCGTTGGCGCGGAAATCACCAGCTCGCCTTTTGGCTCCTGATATTCGCCCGTCGCCTGGCGTTCGGCGTTTTCCACCTCCTCAAGGATCCGCCGGGCGGCGGCGACATAATCGACCCCGGCGTCGGTGAGCGTCAGTTTGCGGGTGGTTCGCGCCAGCAGGCGTACGCCCAGCGCGCTCTCCAGTTCGCCAATATGGCGGCTGACGGTGGTCAACGGCATATTCAGCGCCCGCGCTGCCGCCGACATGCTCCCCAGCTCGGTCACTTTCACCAGCAGCGCCATCGCGCTTAATCGATCCATTATTCTCCCGTTTTTCGGAAAGATGATTGCCACTTTACCCGTATTATCATTCTTCACAGTACAGTCCATGATGGCGCCAGACAACAGGAGGCGCTATGGCAGCAACCTTTCTCGATATCGCTATCACCCCGGACGTGATGGATGTGCAGCATGAAATGGGCAGCGACTCGCTGTGGCAAACGCCGCGCAGTCGCCGCCAGGCCGACCGCTTCGGCGACAGCGAAGCGGGGATGATCGCCACCCGCGACAGCTTTTATCTGGCGACGGTGTCGCAGAGCGGCTGGCCCTACATTCAGCATCGCGGCGGCCCGCCGGGGTTTCTGCATCTGCTGGATGACATCACCCTGGCGATGGCCGATTTCGGCGGTAACCGCCAGTACATTACTACCGGCAATCTGCGCGGCAGCGACCGGGCCTGCCTGTTTTTGATGGATTATCCGCGCCGTGCCAGGCTGAAAATCTACGCCACCGTCGAGGTCCTGGCGGCAGAGGACCACCCGCAGCTGCTGGCGCAGGTGGCGCCGGCCAACTATCGCGCCCGCATTGAACGTCTGTTTCTTTTTCATTTGCAGGCGTTTGACTGGAACTGCCCGCAGCACATTACGCCGCGCTACAGCGCGCAGCAGGTGGCGGAGTACAGCCAGAACCTGCAGCAACGTATTCATGACCTGGAGCAGGAGAATCAGCGCCTGCAGCAGCAATTAGCCCGTAGAGGAGAGTAAGCATGACCGAACAACGTCCCCCGTTACCGCCGTTTACCCGCGACAGCGCTATCCAGAAGGTCCGCGCCGCGGAAGATGGCTGGAACAGCCGCGATGCGGAAAAAGTCGCCCTGGCCTACACCGTGGATAGCGAATGGCGCAACCGCAGCGAATTTGTCCACGGTCGGGGGCAAATTGTTGAGTTCCTGCAGCGAAAATGGCGCAAGGAGCAGCAATACCGGCTGATTAAGGAGCTGTGGGCATGGCAGGAGAATCGCATTGCCGTGCGCTTCGCCTATGAGTGGTGCGACGACAGCGGCAACTGGTTTCGCTCGTATGGCAATGAGAACTGGGAGTTTGATAAGCACGGACTGATGCAGACGCGCTACGCCTGCATCAACGACCTGCCGATCGCCGAAAGCGAGCGCCTGTTCCACTGGCCCCAGGGGCGCCGCCCGGACGATCATCCGGGGCTCAGCGATCTGGGGCTGTAAAACCGGCGCTGCGCGACGGATTAATCGGCTTTCGGGAAGTCGACTACCGTGTCGTTAACCCGGTTCACCATGTTGGTGAACAGGATGGCGCTGATGGCGCTGATAATCTCAATCACCTGCTGGTCGCTAAAACCGGCGTTGCGCAGCGCGGCGACGTCGGCTTCCGGCAGCGTACCGGTGGTGGTCACCAGGGTCTGCGCGAATTTCACCAGCGCATCAAGCTGCGCCTCTTCCGCATACTCCCCGCGGCGCAGGGCATGGATCTGCTCGCTGCTGAAGCCGGCTTTTTTCGCCATCAGGGTGTGCGCGGCCAGGCAGTAGTCACAGCCGGTGGCTTCGCTGACCGACAGATTAATCGCCTCCAGCTGTTGGGCGCTGAGGCTGCCTTTATGGAGCATCGCATTGTGCGCCAGCGCCTGCTGCAGCGCCGCCGGCGAGTGGCCGCCGATGGTGAGATAGGCGTTCGGCACTTTGCCCATCGCTTTTTTAATCCCGGCGAAAATATCGGCGGCTTTGCCGGTGGCGTCTTGTTCACGGATATCTGCTAAACGGCTCATGGTTAACTCCTGTTGTTATCGAGGGTGTGTTGGCAATGGGGTCATCTTAGGCGCTTGCCGCATGCTAGACTGGCGGTCTTCGTCTCACCTTTTTGTCTTATCGTCTCAGGAGAAGCATGGACAGTCTCAGTCATCTGCTGGCGCTGCTGGCGCCGCGCTGCGAAGTGAACCTGCACTGTCGCTTCGGCGGCCGCTGGCAGGCCGGGCACCAGCAAATGCGCAGCGGCGTGGTGCCCTGGCACGTGGTGCTGCGCGGCGAGGGGCGGCTCAACGTCGGCGGCCAGACCCATCACCTGCGCGCGGGAGATGTCGTCCTCCTGCCCCACGGTTCGCCGCACCTGATGGAGAGCCTGGTGGAGTGGGGCCAGGTGCTGCCGGTGGCGCACCGGTTTAACGGCACGGTGACGGAAATGCGCGCCGGCCCGGCGGAGGGGGCGCTGGAGATGCTGTGCGGCGAATTCTATTTTGGTCCGCACGTCAGCTGGCTGTTCAGTGAAGCATCGACGCTGATCCATCTCCATACCGATGCGCGTGAAGACTGCCCGGAGCTGGACGCGCTGCTTAATATACTGGTGCGCGAGAGCCTGGCGCAGCGTCCCGGCGGCAGCGCTATCGTGCGCAGCCTCGGCGATACGCTGCTGGTGCTCCTGCTGCGCATGCTGCTTGGCGAGCAACAGCCGCCCGGCGGGCTGCTGCGCCTGATGAGCGATGAACGCCTGATGCCGGCGGTGCTGGCGGTGATGGCGACCCCGGAGCAGCCGTGGACGCTGGAGAGTATGGCCGCCCGCGCGTTTTTATCACGGGCCACCTTTGCCCGTCATTTTGCCCGCGTCTATCACCTGACGCCGCAGGCGTGGCTGTCGCAGCTGCGAATGGCGCTGGCCGCCCGGCTGCTGCGCCTGGAGCGTCAGACCAACCTCGAGGTCATTGCCGAACGCTGCGGCTTTCAGTCGCTGGCGTCCTTCTCGAAGCGCTTCAAAATGCGCTATGGCGTGACGCCGGGCGAGTGGCGACGGGGCTAGCGCCTCGCGTTTCGCGAAGATGATTTTATTTCCAGTTGCGTGGTTTGCTGTTTATTACCCGACCCGAAAGTCGCTATAGTTTTGCACGAAAAAAAACAATGACAGTCAGGACAGACAGGGTGAAGAGGATGAGATTACGTTTACAGGCCGCCGCCGCGGTAATGCTGGCGGGTCTGGCGCTGGTCGGCTGCGACCAAAAGGGTAATGAAGCGAAGCACATTAAGGTCGGTGTGATTAACGGCGCCGAGCAGGATGTAGCGGAAGTGGCGAAGAAGGTGGCCAAAGAGAAGTACGGTCTGGAGGTCGAACTGGTGGGATTCAGCGGCTCGCTGCTGCCTAACGAATCGACCAACGCCGGGGATCTGGACGCCAACGTCTTCCAGCATCGGCCTTTCCTTGAGCAGGACAACAAAGCGCATAATTATCATCTGGTGGCGGTCGGGAATACCTTCGTCTTCCCGATGGCCGGCTATTCGCGCAAGATCAAGTCAGTCGCCGAACTGAAAGACGGCGCGACGATCGCTATCCCCAACGACCCGACCAACCTCGGGCGGGCGCTACTGCTGCTGCAAAAAGAGAAGCTGATTACCCTCAAAGCCGGGACCGGCCTGCTGCCGACGGCGGTGGATATCACCGACAACCCGCATAACCTGAAGATCATGGAGCTGGAAGGGGCGCAACTGCCGCGCGTACTCGACGATCCCAAAGTCGACGTGGCTATCATCAGCACCACCTACCTGCAGCAAACCGGGCTGTCGCCGGTTCGTGACGGCATCTTTATCGAAGATAAAAACTCGCCCTACGTGAACATCATCGTGACCCGGGAAGACAATAAAGACGCGCAAAACGTGAAGGAGTTTATGCAGTCGTACCAGTCGCCGGAGGTGGCGAAGGCGGCAGAGACTATCTTCAACGGCGGCGCGGTGCCTGGCTGGTAAGCCAACACACAGGGAGAGGCGCGTATGGTACGCCAACGGCAGGCTGACCTGCTGCTGATTGCCGCGACGGTGATTGCCGCCTGCGGCTGGATATTTTCCCGCGAGGCGATCGCCGGCATGCCGGTGTTCGCGTTTCTTGGGCTGCGTTTTTTCTTCGCCGCGCTGCTTCTGCTGCCGTTCTGCCGCGGTTTTCGCCCGCAAAAGCAGCACTGGCCAAAACTCATCATCAGCGGACTCTGGTTTGCGCTCAACCTCTGCCTGTGGATCTATTCGGTCTCCACGACGGCGTCGCTCGGCGAAGGGGCGTTTATCATGAGCCTGTCGATGATGTTCGTCCCGCTGACCGCATGGGTGATGATGAAGGTGCGCCCGCCGCGCGCCTGGTGGGAGTGCCTGCCGATCGCGGTGGTTGGCCTGGGGCTGCTCAGTCTGCATATGCCGATAGCCTTCCACCCAAGTCAGGGCTGGTTTTTGCTGACGGCGCTGGTGCAGTCGATCTGGTTCTGTTACACCAGCCGCTGCGCGCGTGAAGTACCGCTGATCCCCCTGACCACCGTGCAGCTGGCGATCACCGGTATCGTCGGGTTGACCATCTCCGCTGCCGTTGAACGCTGGGACCAGCCGATGACCCTGCCGACTCTCGGCTGGCTGGTGGCCAGCATTGTCATCGCTACCAGCCTGCGCTTCGGTCTGCAGATGAAGGGGCAGAAGTACGCGGCGGTGGCCAGCGCGGCGATCATCATGGTGCTCGAACCGCTGCTGACGGTCATTGCCGCCGCGCTGTGGTACGGCGAACAGCTGCCGCTGCAGAAGATTATCGGCGGCGTGCTGATCCTCGTGGCCCAGCTGTGGTTCCGCTGGCGGATGCTTAAGCCGTAAGCGAGCCGCTTCGCCGCTGCGCCATCAGCTGCAGCAGCGGCACCAGCGACAGCCCGTCCGGCATCTCGCCGCGGGCGATCAGCTGGTTTATCTCGTCGAAGGTAAACCAGCCGGTCTCCATCACCTCATCCTGATCTGCATCCATCCCCACCCAGCGTAAACCGGTGGCCAGCCAGGTGATAAATAGCTGATCGCTGCTGCCGTAGGAGGGGTTAAAGCGAATGATCTCCTCAACGCGTTGCGCCTGCCAGCCGGTCTCTTCCCGCAGCTCGCGCAGCGCGGCGACCGCCGGGTCTTCCTCTTCATCGACGCCGCCAGAGGGGATCGCCCACACCACCTTATCGATCAGGTAGCGGTAGTGGCGAATCAGCAGCACTTTCTCATCCTGGATGGCCACAATCCCCACCGCCGGGCGCGGGTAATGAATGGAATAAAAGTCGCGGCGCTCGCCGGGGGCGACATCAATACCCACCTTACGCATGCTGAACCACGGCGTCTCGGCGATGACCTGCGGGTCGTGCATATCGGCGGCGGTCAGTTTCTTTTTCATCCTGCCACTCCTGTCAAAAATTGAGCCTTAAGAACAACATAGCCGGAGGCGGATGGCAACCGCCGCAGGTTGGCCCGATTTCATCGATCATTGCCCAAACGCCCCTGTTGAGCCAGGCGGGGACTCAGTACGATGTTCGTCAGATGACCCCAGAGGAACGCCAACATGAACATCACCCACATCCGTAATGCGACCCAGATTATTCACTACGCCGGGAAAAGATTTCTCATCGTTCCGATGCTGGCGGACAAAGGCGCCTGGCCGGGTTTTCCGGGCACCGCGCGCAGCGAATTGCGCAATCCGCTGGTTGAGCTGCCGTTTTCCCGCGATAAAATTATCGACGTTGATGCGGTGATCGTCACCCACACCCATGACGATCACTGGGACGCGGCGGCGATCGCCGCGATCCCGAAAACCCTGCCGGTGTTCGTCCAGCATGAGGCCGACGCCGCGCTGCTGCGCAGCCAGGGATTTCAGGATCTGCGCCTGCTGTCGGCAGACAGCGAATTTGCCGGCGTGCGCCTGTTAAAAACCACCTCCGGCCAACACGGCAGCGACCGGACCTACGCGGTGCCGGCGATGGCTGAACGCCTGGGCGAGGCCTGCGGCGTGGTGTTTCGCCATCCGCAGGAGAAGACGCTGTGGCTGGTGGGGGATACTATCTGGCGCGATGACATTGCAGCCGACCTGCTGAAGCTGCGCCCGGACGTGGTGGTCCTCAACGCCGGCTACGCCCACGTCATCGGCTTTGGCCCGATTATCATGGGCAAGGAAGATCTCCTGAACGTGCACTTCGCCCTGCCGGAAGCGAAAATCATGGCTATCCACCTCGAGGCGGTCAACCACTGCCTGGTGAGTCGGGAAGAGATGCGCCAGTATGCGCTGGATAATCAGATTGCCGATGTGGTGAGTATCCCGCAGGATGGGGAAACCGTGGTTTATTAACATGCGCAAGGGGAAAGGACGATGAAACTCACCGACGTGGCGATTGTCGCTGTAGAGGGCTTTAGCCCGTTTCACTACGCCGTCCCCTGCATGCTGTTTGGCGATTCGGTTTCGGAAATCAAACGCTTTAATCTGCACATTTGCGCCGAGCGGCCGGGGCTGCTGCGCGCCCGCGATGGTTTTGCGCTGTACGCCACCGGCGATTATGCCGCGCTGGAACAGGCGGATATCGTGGTGGTGCCTTACTGGGGCGAGGTCGATCGACGTCCGCCGCAGGCGCTGCTTGATAGCCTGGTGCGGGCCCGGGATAACGGCGCGGAGATTGTCGGCCTGTGCCTCGGCGCGTTCGTCCTCGGCTACGCCGGGCTGCTGGACGGCAGGCGAGCGGCGACTCACTGGGAGTTCGAGCAGGATTTCCAGCGCCGGTTTCCGCAGGTGCAGCTGGATATCAACGCCCTGTACGTCGACGACCAGCGGATCATTACTTCGGCGGGCACCGCGGCGGCGCTGGACTGTTGCCTCTACATCATCCGCCAGCGTTTCGGCAGCCTCGCGGCCAACCAGATCGCCCGGCGGATGATTGTTTCGCCGCACCGCGAGGGCGGCCAGGCGCAGTTTATCGCCCAGCCGGTGCCGAAAAACACCCGCGATGCGCGAATCAACTGCCTGCTGGATTATCTGCAGCAGCATATTGCCGAGCCGCACAGTCTCGATTCGCTGGCCCGGGTGGTGGCGATGAGCCGCCGTACCCTGACCCGCCACTTCGCCCGGGCAACCGGGATGAGCATTACCGACTGGCTGACCGCCGAACGTCTGCGCCGCAGCCAGACTCTGCTTGAGGCGGGCGATCTGCCGGTCGAGCAGGTGGCGGAGGCGGTGGGCTATCTTTCAGCGGTCACCTGGCGCCAGCAGTTTAAAGCGCGCTTTGGCGTCAGCCCGACGGAATGGCGGCGTACCTTTCGTCGCGGCGCTTAGCCGGCGAGGGTCGCACTGTCGATCACGAAGCGGTATTTCACGTCACCCTTGACCATTCTTTCCCAGGCTTCGTTGATCTCATCGCCGCGGATCAATTCGATATCGGCGACGATGCCGTGTTCGGCGCAGAAGTCGAGCATCTCCTGAGTTTCCGGAATACCGCCGATCATCGAGCCGGCAATCGACCGGCGGCGGAAGATCAGATTGAACACTTCCGGCGACGGATGCGGCGTGGCCGGGGCGCCAACCAGCGTCATGGTACCATCGCGTTTCAGCAGCGTGGTGAAGGCATCGAGATTGTGCGGCGCCGCCACGGTGTTGAGGATGAAGTCGAAGCTTTTGACGTGGGCCGCCATTTCGTCGTCGTTGCGCGACACCACCACGTCATCGGCGCCCAGCGCTCTGGCCGCATTACGCTTGGATTCGGAGGTGGTAAAGGCCACCACGTGGGCCCCCATGGCGTGGGCCAACTTGATCCCCATATGCCCCAGGCCGCCGATGCCGACCACGCCGACTTTTTTACCCGGCCCGACGTGCCAGTGGCGCAGCGGCGAGTATGTCGTGATCCCGGCGCACAGCAGCGGCGCGACGGCGGCCAGCTGCGCTTCGGGATGGGTTATCCGCAGCACGTAGCGTTCATTGACCACGATCTGCTGGGAATAACCGCCAAGCGTGTGTCCCGGCGCGTCCTGGGTCGGCCCGTTATAGGTCAGCACCATATGGTCGCAGTAGTTCTCCAGTCCCTCAGCGCACTCTTCGCACTGTTGACAGCTATCGACCATACAGCCGACGCCCACCAGATCGCCGACGGCGTAGCGCGAGACGGCGTTGCCGACCGCGGTCACCCGACCCACAATTTCATGCCCCGGCACGCAGGGATACAGCGTTCCCGCCCATTCCGATCGCGCCTGGTGGAGATCGGAGTGGCAGACGCCGCAGTAAGCGATGGCGATCTGTACATCCTGCGGCCCCGGGTCGCGGCGGGTGATGGCCATTGATTCCAGCGGCTGGCTGGCGGAGTAGGTACCAATAGCGTTGATCAGCATAGCGAAACCTCTTCTTGATGAATGGACTCAATAGAACGGGAGGGGAATGCGGATGGTCAGTGGCATCGATAAGCGTAGCCTGGACTGGCCGAGATGCGAGGGGGAAAGCGGTAGAGAAACCCTCAGGCGCGGCCTTAACCAGCGCAGTAAATAATAAGGTGGCCTTATCTTTATCGCCGCTAAGCCTTATAGGTATTTACGGCATATAGTATTATTTATTCCTGTAGAATAGAGATAAATAGTTATTGCAGATAATGATGCTTACACTCTTTTTATCCCCGTAACGTCTTGTCTTTTATTCGTTATTTCACCTGTTGATACTATGATTCTCAACGAATCACTTTTTCAACCTGACCTGATGGCATAAAAACCATGTCGATACCTGCAGCCAGCCCCTCTACCGACCAGGCGTTAACGTCCTTTTACTACGGAAGACAGACAAAGCCGTTATTGGCGGTGAAATCCCTGTTATCTGCGTTCCTGCCCGTCAGCTCACCCTTTGCGCTGCCGCGATCGACCTATTATCGTTTTCCGCCGACCCGGGAAGAATCTGGAATAATTTTAATCGAAGAGGGGATTGCCTCCGTTTGCCATGCGGAGAAGAGCATGGTTGTATCAACGATATTTGCCCCTTCGCTATTGGGATTAATCGATGGTTACGGCGCGTTTAATGGTATCCCGGAAAAAAGCCACTGTTCCGTATTTGCTGAGACGGATTTGCGCGGAGGCTGGATAGGACACCAGGTGGCGGTCGAGATCCTCAATGAGAAAAACCTGTGGCAGGAGATGGCTCATATTCTGGCGCAGCGACTGATGGTGTTGAGGATGCGTTCGCAGGAGATGGTGGGGGTGGATTCTTATCCGATGGTGCGAACCCTGCTAACAGAGTTGGCGGACTACCCGGAGGAATATCGTCGCCAAATTAACGCGTTAAGCTTTATACAGCGCCGCACCAACCTGTCGCGCAGCCGTGTTATGTCGATTCTGGCAGAGCTGCGCAAAGGTGGTTACATTACGGTCCATCGCGGGGTGCTGGAAAAGATAACCCGCACGCTTCCCGCCCACTTTTAAACCCGCGCGGCGGAGGGGCGTGATTTTCCCACCCCTCGTCAGCCGGTGGGCTAAGGCTCAACCGGCGTCAGAAAGTCCAGCCGCAGCGGCTCAGCCAGCAGAGACTCCATCTGCGCCATAAACGCCTGAAAATAGGGCATCGCGACATGGGCATCGAGGGCGTCCTGTCCCTGCCACGCCTCGCGCATATAGAAGGTCTCCGGCGCGTCGCGCAGCTGAAACAGGGCATAGTCGAGGTTGCCCGGCTCCTGTCTCGTCGGCAGGAGCAGCGCCTGCAGGGCCTGACGCAGGGCGTCCGTTTGGCCCGGTTTCGCCTTGAGCACGGCGATAAGCGATATCATCTTAAAACCCCTCCAGCACGATCTTGCCGACGGCGCGTCCGGTTTCCAGCTGGCGATGCGCTTTCTGCAGATTGGCGGCGGTGATGGCGCCGTAGTGTTCGCCAAGGGTGGTTTTGATAGTGTGGTTGTCGATCAGCGCCGCCACGCGGGTGAGCAGCTGATGCTGGGCGATCATATCATCCGTCTCAAACATTGAACGGGTGAACATAAATTCCCAGTGCAGGGACAGGCTTTTCGCTTTCAGCGGCACCACGTCCAGGGTCTCCGGGTCATCAATCAGCGCCAGCTTGCCCTGCGGGGCGAGGGCGTCGATCAGCGCGTTGAAGTGCTGCTCGGTATTGGTCAGGCTGGCGACATGGGTTACCGACGTGATACCAATGCGCGCCAGCTCGTCGGCGAGCGGCTTGCTGTGATCGATCACATGGTGCGCGCCCGCCTCGCGGACCCACTGCTGGCTCTCGGGACGCGAGGCGGTGCCGATCACCGTCATGGCGGTCAGTTTACTGGCCAGCTGGGTCAGGATAGACCCCACGCCGCCCGCCGCGCCGACGATTAGCAGCGTGTCGCCCGCATTGCCGCCTTCCTCAACGCCGAGACGGTGAAACAGCAGCTCCCAGGCGGTGATCGCCGTCAGCGGCAGCGCGGCGGCGGAGGCATTATCGAGGGTGCGCGGTTTGTGCGCCACCAGGCGCTCATCCACCAGCTGATATTCACTGTTGCTGCCGGCCCGGCCCAGCGCGCCGGCGTACCAGACCTCGTCCCCGGGCGCGAACAGCGTCACTTCCTCACCGACGGACTGCACCACGCCAACGGCGTCCCAGCCCAGCACCCGCGGCGTGTCGCCCTGAAAGCCGGCGCGCACTTTGGTGTCTACCGGATTGACCGAGATAGCCTTCACAGCGACCAGCAGATCACGCCCGTGGGCGGTGGGGATCGGCAGGTCGATCTCGGTTAAAGAAGGGATGTTGTTGCCGTCAGCGGCGGCTTGAGTAATGGCGATAGCTTTCATAACTGCTCCGGTCTGTGATTCGGGTGAATGAAAAGATGGAGCCATCGTAGACCGCTGCCGGGAGGGGAAAAACGGGCTAACGGCAATAACAGTTATATGCAGAAAGTGAAAATCAGCCCACCTGATAGAAGTCGAGCATCACCCCATCCTGGGTCCGGCCACCGGCGCAGATAAACAGCGAGGTGGTTAGCCAGCTGAGCGCGGGAGCATCCACCTCAAAGGTGGGCACGGTGCGAAAATAGATGGCTTCTGGCGGAATATCGCTAAAAAAGCGCATATCGTCGGCGAAAAGCTGGTCATGATACTGGGCCGGCACCCGGCGGATGCCATTGTTTTCCACATAGACCGTGCCTTCCGCCACCTGCAGGGCATAGCGGGCGGACAGCCTGCAGGTGCCGTCGGGTTCGATTATCTGGCTGTCGACGCCGCCGGGTAATACGTGGCCGCGAAGTTGACCCGAGACGCTGCCGCCGACAATCGGGATCAGCTGGCGCTTACCGGTCTGCAGGCTGCGGGAGACGATTATCGGTTTATCAACCTGGATGGTAATGGAAAAACAGTGTCTGAGTTCGGGGGTCATTATGGCTCTCCTGTTTCGGTTGGTAACGGCACGCGGCCACCGCGCCAGTGTAACGGGTTTGCGAGAGACAAAATAACGCAGGGTTTGGATAAAAATGATTGGCTGGGATGATGAGTTTGGGGGGCTCAGGTTGGTAGGGAGTGGCTGTGGGGGAGCAGGGGCAAACTGGCGGAAGATCACAGGAGTTGAACCTGCCCGGGACCGCTGGCGGCCCCAACTGGATTTGAAGTCCAGCCACCTCACCGGAGATGACGATCTTCCGCGCCTCGATTGCTACATGGAGGCGGGGCGCATTATAGCTACTTTCAGCCGTTTACCACATACCTAAACGCACTTTTTTACTGTTAAAACTGGACTTTACAGAACAGTCCTGGACAAATCCTCACAAAATCCGTGAGTTACACTTTTTCACTCCCTGATTCCCTACCGCGATCACAGAAAACAAGAAACGTAATCTGATAACGAGATATCGCAATTCATCTTAGTGCGGCAAAGGTTTACAAAAACCGTAACCGGTACCAACCCTCGGTGCCGCTAAGGGAATAGTGCGCATATGAAAGATCACATTTTGTCCGTCAAAGAGAAAATTGGTTACGGCATGGGTGATGCCGCCAGCCACATTATTTTTGATAACGTCATGTTGTACATGATGTTTTTTTACACCGATATTTTTGGTATCCCCGCCGGCTTTGTCGGCACCATGTTCCTGCTGGCGCGCGCGCTGGACGCGATTTCCGACCCGTGTATGGGTCTGCTTGCCGACCGTACCCGCAGCCGCTGGGGTAAGTTCCGCCCATGGATCCTCTTCGGCGCTATCCCGTTCGGCCTCGTCTGCGTGCTGGCCTACAGCTCGCCGGATTTAAGCCACAACGGCAAGCTGATCTACGCCGCCGTGACCTACACGCTGCTGACCCTGCTCTACACCGTGGTGAATATCCCTTACTGCGCGCTGGGCGGCGTGATCACCGACAACCCGACGCAGCGCATTTCGCTGCAGTCCTGGCGCTTCGTGCTGGCGACGGCGGGGGGCATGCTCTCCACCGTGCTGATGATGCCGCTGGTCAACTTTATCGGCGGCGAAGACAAAGCGCTCGGCTTCCAGGGGGGCATCGCGGTGCTGTCGGTGATTGCCTTCCTGATGCTGGCCTTCTGCTTCTTTACTACCAAAGAGCGTGTCGAAGCGCCGCCGAGCAGTACCTCGATGCGTGAAGACCTGCGCGATATCTGGCGCAATGACCAGTGGCGGGTGGTCGGCGTGCTCACCATCCTCAATATCCTCGCGGTCTGCGTTCGCGGCGGCGCGATGATGTATTACACCACCTGGATCATGGGCTCGGCGGCGCTGTTCACCGCCTTCCTCACGACCTACTGCGTCGGCAACCTGATTGGCTCGGCGCTGGCGAAACCGCTGACCGACTGGAAATGCAAAGTCAGCGTCTTCTGGTGGACCAACGCCCTCCTGGCGGTGCTCAGCGTGGCGATGTTCTTCGTACCGATGGACGCCGAAATCACCATGTTTGTCTTTATCTTCGTCATTGGCGTACTGCACCAGCTGGTGACGCCAATCCAGTGGGTAATGATGTCCGATACCGTCGACTACGGCGAATGGTGTAACGGCAAACGCCTGACCGGCATCAGCTTCGCCGGTACCCTGTTTGTGCTCAAGTTAGGGCTGGCGCTGGGCGGCGCGCTGATCGGCTGGATGCTGGCCGGCGGCGGCTATGACGCCGCCGCTAAAACCCAGAACAGCGCCACCCTCACCATCATTATCGCCTTGTTCACCCTCGTTCCGGCGGTGTGCTACCTGCTGAGCGCGGTGATCGCCAAACGCTACTACACGCTGAAAACGCCGTTCCTGAAAAAAATGATGGCCGAGCTGGCCGAGGGCGCGCGTCGCAACGAACAAGATTTCACCGCCGCCCCGATCGACAAAGAATGGCAAAACTAAGAGGACGTTTTAATGAAAATCAGTGATGGAAACTGGCTCATTCAACCAGGGCTCAACCTGATCCAACCCGTACAGGTTTACGAGGTGGAGCAGCAGGGGAATGAAATGGTGGTCTATGCCGCGCCGCGCGATGTCCGCGAACGCGCCTGGCAGCTGGATACGCCATTGTTCACCCTGCGCTTTTTCTCGCCGCAGGAAGGGATAATCGGCGTGCGTATGGAGCACTTCCAGGGCGCGCTGGATAACGGCCCGCACTATCCGCTGAACGTGCAGAAAGACGTCCATGTCGAAATAGAAAATACGGCCGGGTTCGCCGAGCTGAAAAGCGGCAGCCTCAGCGTGCGGGTGACTAAAGGCGAATTCTGGGCGCTGGATTTTCTGCGCGACGGCGTGCGTATCACCGGTAGCCAGCTAAAAAACAACGGCTACGTGCAGGATAGTAAGACCCAGCGCAACTACATGTTTGAGCGCCTCGACCTCGGCGTCGGCGAAACCGTCTACGGCCTCGGCGAGCGCTTTACCGCCCTGGTGCGCAACGGCCAGACGGTAGAAACCTGGAACGAAGACGGCGGCACCAGCACCGAGCAATCCTACAAAAATATCCCGTTCTATCTGACCAACCGCGGCTACGGCGTGCTGGTGAATCAGGCCCTGGCGGCGGCGGACCTGCTGGAACGGCAGGGCGTCAGGACCGAGGTGCTGAAGCTGAATCAGATCTCCCCCCTGGAGTATGAGACGCTGGCGCCCTGGCTGGCGGGGAAGAAGCTGCTGGCAGTGGCGGAGGATGCCTCCGGCGCCGGGTGCGTGGGCCAGCGGACGGCGGCCATCCTGGCCCAGCACGGCCAGGCGCCGGAGAAGCTGGTGCTCATCAACCTGGGCAAGACCTTCCTGCCGGAGGGGACCGTGCCCCAGCTGGAGCATCAGGCAGGCATCGACGCCGCGGGCATCGCCCGGGCGGTACAGGAGGCGCGTACATGAGTGAAAAAAAACGGCTGGACGTCCTGCTGACGGAGCGGGGCCTTCAGGAGAGCCGCCAGCGGGCCCAGGCGGTCATCATGAGCGGCGAGGTCTTTGTGAACGGCCAGCGGGTGGACATCCCCTCCTTCCTGGTGAAGGTGGGCGACGTCATCGAGGTCCGGGAGAAGAGCCGTTCCTCTGTCAAGTTCAAGCGCCTGCTGGGCGAGGACGCCATCCAGGTCAATGTGCCCAAGTGGCTGGACCACGCGAAAAATACCCTCCAGGGCAAAGTCGTTGCTATGCCCGCACGGGACGACATCGACTTCCCCGTGGAAGAGCACCTCATCGTCGAGCTGTACTCTAAGTAATTCGCTTAGAAAACCCTCAGAATTGGTGAGCTGAATGAGACAGTGCTTGCAAGCTGTCGCGAAAAGGAGGGTATATAGCATATGGTAGAAATCGAAAAGCCCCGCATCGAATGTATTGAGAACCCCGGCGATAATTCCTATGGCAAATATGTAGTGGAGCCGCTGGAGCGAGGCTATGGCACCACGCTGGGCAACTCTCTGCGCCGCATCCTTCTCTCCTCTCTGCCAGGCACGGCGGTGACTTCCATCAAGATCGCCGGCGTCCAGCATGAGTTCACCACCATTCCAGGTGTGAAGGAGGATGTGACCGAGATCGTCCTCAACGTGAAGAGCATCATTGCCAAGTTGTACAGCGAAGGCGTCAAGACGGTCTACATTGAGGCAAACGGCGAGTGTGAGGTCACGGCCGGCGATATCAAGTCTGACGGCGAGGTGGAGATCCTCAACCCGGACCTGCACATCGCCACTCTGGGCCCCGACGCCAGCCTGAACATGGAGCTGACCCTGTCCCACGGCCGCGGCTATGTCCCCGCCGACAAGAACAAGACGCCCCAGACTGTCATCGGTGTGATCCCGGTAGACTCCATTTATACCCCGGTGCGCAAGGTCAACTACACCGTGGAGAACACCCGTGTGGGCGACGCCACCGACTATGACAAGCTGACCCTGGAGGTCTGGACCAACGGCACCATCGATGCCCGGGACGCCGTTTCCCTGGGTGCCCGCATCCTGTGCGATCATTTCGCCCTGTTCACCGACCTCAGTGAGACCATGGGCAACCGCTCCACCGTGGTGGAGAAGGCGGAGACCCAGCGGGACAAGGTGCTGGAGCTGACCATCGAGGAGCTGGACCTGTCCGTCCGTTCCTTCAACTGCCTCAAGCGCGCCAATATCAACACGGTGGAGGACCTGATCTCCAAGACCGAGGAAGAGATGATGAAGGTGCGCAACCTGGGCCGCAAGTCCCTGGAAGAGGTCATCAACAAGCTGGCGATGATGGGCCTGTCCCTGTCCAGCGATGACAACAACTGAGCACACCACCCCCAGCCTGTCCCCCGGGACGGGCGGAGGCGTATGCGATTCGGGACCGTGGCGAAGGTATGTAACGTTCCGCTTCCCATGCTGCCCAGCTGGGCGGTCCTTGTGGGGTCCCGGGCCAATGGCCGAATGAACGAATTTGAAATGGATCTCGCCACGCGAGGTCAGAGGAGTGTTTCTCATGTCTCAGAAGAACCGCAAGCTGGGCCGCACCAGCGATCAGCGCCGCGCTATGCTGCGCGCCATGGTCACCTACCTGCTGGAGAACGGCAAGGTTGAGACCACGCTCGCTCGTGCCAAGGAAGTAGGCCCGCTGACTGAGAAGATGATCACCCTGGGCAAGAAGAACACCCTGGCATCCCGCCGTCAGGCTATGGCTTTCGT
>OGUJ01000987.1_pt1 | contig 18792 bp, 18 predicted proteins | sample 1573661 | NCBI WGS metagenome assembly OGUJ01 (sample SAMEA2581933, study PRJEB24529) | metagenome | biome: Human gut stool | place: China | collected 2011
AGCAGTAGGAACAGCAGTAACAGCTATAGATGGAATTATTAATAAGAAATAAGAGTAAAATGATAGTGAAAAGGACTTCTTAATAGGAGTCCTTTTACTTTATTGGAGGAAACTTATGAAAAAGATATTAAAGTTTTTAAAATGTAAAGATAAAGAGGAAGTTATATATAAAATGAGAAGTTACGAAGGAACACAAGAGATAGAGGAACTAAAAGAACTTATACACTACATCAGCAAAGAAGGAATAAAAAGAAGAGATTTAACTACTATAAAGAATAAAGAGAACCTTCTTGAGTTTTTAAAGATAAATCTCTCTCCAAGACATAATGAGGAGTTTAAAATATTATTTCTAAATAATGCTAATAAACTGATAGCTGAAAAGACACTATTCTATGGAACTATAGATAAATCAGCAGTATATCCAAGAGTAGTATTAGAAGAGGTATTGAGATATAACTCTGCAGGGGTAATACTAGCACATAACCACCCAAGTGGAAATCTTAGACCAAGCAAACAAGATATACAACTGACAGAAGCACTTCAAGAACTATTAGAAAAGATAAATGTAATGGTACTAGACCATGTGATAATAGGGGATGATGAGTATTTTAGTTTTAGAGAAGAAGGACTAATTTAGATACAAATAACTCATTAGAACCTATATAAAATAAATATTTTTTTATAAAAATAGGAACTTAAAACAAGAAAAAGCTTTCTATAAAAAGAAAGATAAAATAGAAAAACGTATGTATTTAAAAGGGTTGGATTAGATTATATAATAGAAATAGTATATTAGAAGTTTGAGGAGAAAGAAATTGAAGAAAAAAATGAGAGTTTTAGTACCTAGATTAATAATTGATGTCATAGAAAAAGACTGTGGATTTTTTGGAATGACAAAGGAAAAGTTATGTAATGAGATTCTCTTTAAATTCTCCTTAAAGTTTAGATCAAGATACCAAGAGGAGATGATATTTGAGGAGAAAGAGTACTTACAATTTAATTTAAGTAAAGCAAATCAAAGATACTATTCAGAGTTATTAAGTGAATTAAAAAATACCAATGAGTCTGAAGTAATAAGAGAGATTTTTTCATCTTATGCAGTTTTAGTACCGTTTTTTAGAGAAATAAATCTATTCAGAGAAAAGATAATATTTTTAAATTCAGCTAATAAGGAATATAGGGTATTGAAGATAGATACTCCTAGTGGAATAGTAGAAGGGAGGATAGAGAGAATATTTAGGTGTAAAGAAACTGGTTATTTAAAACTAGAAGTAAATGAAAGAGAGTATTATGTAGGGCAATTAAGAGTTATTTCTTAAAAATAAGATAAAAGGAGAGATTTAAAATGATAATTAATGATTTATGTAAATATTCTAAAGAAGAACTATATGAGAAATTAACAACAACATATCAAAATCAAAAATTAGGAACATTAGGAAATATTATAGCTCGTTCAATTGCTATAGCAGTATTAGTTTTAGCAGTTCAAAGCTCAGATGGAATGATATATAAGGTATTTGGAGGAATAGGAATTGCCTTTTCTGCTTATAAAATAATTAAACCACATGGTGAAGATGAAGAGATATTTAGTGAATTAAAAGAAGTAGTTAATTTATTAGAAAACTATAAAAAATGTAAGGATGGAATAGCAACAATAGATATAACAGATAAACAATTTCAAAATGCAACTCGTAATATAGAAAAACGTTTACCAAAACTTTTAGAAAATTCAACATTTAATAAGGTTTTAGCATTTATTCCTGTATTTAATATTTTTGTAGATGAATTAGGAACATATAGAGGGCGTAAAAATAGTGGGCATTTAGAGTGTTTACTAGATAACGGAATAGGAAGAGTTGGACTAAGAGTTTTTACAGATGAGAATATAAAAATTAAAGATACAAAGGAAAATAATGAAATGTAAGAGAGGGATTATCATATGAATATGAAAAAAAATAATAGTGGCTATTTTATTAAGTACTTTATTTTTAGCTTGCATGGAATCTAAAGAAGTGAAATTAGTAAAAAATGGAATTTTATATGGATATGAAAATAAAACTTTAGGAGAAGCTGTAGAAGGATTTTTTGAGGATCCAACATGGGAGAAAATAACAGGAACAGATGGAAATACATATGTTAATGTTAGTGGAAAAATCCTATATGGAGATTTAGAAGTTGAAGTTATTTTGCAATATTTAGTTGAATCAGATGGAAGTTTTACTTTTAATGCAATAGAAGTAGATGACGTTCCTCATGACGTATATGTATATAGAGAATTATTAGAAAAAATGTATGAATAGGGATTGGTAAAAACCAATCTCTTTTTATAAAATATAGGAGGATATATGAAAAGATTAGTTATATTAATATTAATGATAATTTTAATGGGATGTGGCAGTAAAGAGAAAGCAGGAACGGATATAAAAACTTTAACAGAAGGAGAAAAACAAGCTTTACTATTAATAAATAGAGTAACTACTAAAAATCCAAATATAATAACTATAAAAGATGGATTAATTGTTGATTCCTTAATAGTCGAACTATATGGTAAAGGAGCTCTTAAGGATGGAACAAAGGAAAATTTAGAACTTATAGGATTGGCTAGATTACTTGAAGCTGGAGGAAAAATTGAAGACGATAAGTTTGATGAAGCTTTTAAAAAAGAAATTAAGTTAGCAAAGTCATTAAAAATACCGCAATTACATACTTATATAGAGGATGACTACTTAGTTAGTGAGTATGAAAATATAAAGATAAAACGAATAGTATTTAAAGATGAAAATAATAACTTACAATTAACTGATAATGTAGAATATTATTATAATAATAACTTAGTAACAATAACAAAGGAACAAGAAGAACTAGGATTAGAATTTTTAAAATATAATTTAAATATTAATAAATATATAGAGGAAAATCAAAAAAAAATATTTTTATATGAAAATGAAAATGGAAATACCCTTGCTCTAAAAAAAGAAGAATTTATAAAAGGGAATATAGCAAAACAAATAATATATAATCATTTAGGTGGAATATTTATTGAATTCGAGGAAAAAGATAATACTCTTTTTAAAATAAAAATATATAATTTGTCTAAAGAAACTATAGGAGAGTTTGAAAAAAAGGGAGAAAAGCCATGTTTTAAATTTTTTAAAGATGGGTATAAAATTATTGAGTTTGAAGAAGATGATGTAATTAGATCTTTTGATAAAAAAGGGAATATCAAAGGAAGTATAGATTTAGTTACAGGTGTATTTGAGGAGAGAGATGGGAATTATAAATTTCAGGGAAAAGCAGATGAGCAGATATTTATTAATTTAAATTTAATGAAGTTATTAAAAATAAAAAACTTAAAAGATGTTTATATTCATTTGATTACAGGAATAAAAACTATTAGTGAATATGAAAATGATATATTAATAAAAAATGGTATTTGGATATGGGAAGAAAAATATGGAGAACATAAAGAGTGGTACTCAAATGGAAAATTAAAAAGTATAAAAGAGTATCATAGGGATAAATTAATTGGAGAATCTAAAGAATATTATGAAACAGGAGAAATTAAAGAAAGAGTAGAATATAGTTCAAATGATATAAATTATTATGCAAGTGTCAATAAATACTATAAAAATGGAAATCTGGAAGAAACATACTCATGTTTATTAAAAAATAATAAAAGAATATATGATGGTTATATTACAAAGTATTATAAAAATAATGTTATCAAATTAAAAGGAAGATATGAAACTATTCCACCTAAATTTGATAAAGCTTTTAAAACAGGAATATGGAGATACTATGACTCAAACGGAAATTATATAAAGGAAGAATCGTATAAAAATGGTGAGTTAAAAACAGAAAGAGAGTATAGGAATGATAAAATTATAAGAAATATTCAAGTACTTAATAATGGGAATAAATATGTAGAAGAATACAATAAAACTGGTAGCTATATAGAGAAAGAGTATTATCTAAATAAGAATAATGATTTTATTTGGGAATATAAAGAATATGGATATGCTAATTATTCTAGATATCTTAAATTAGAAGGTAGATATGTAGAAGGATTAAAAGAAGGTGAATGGAAACATTATAATAAAGATAGGAAAATAATGGATATTGTTATTTATGTTAATGGAAAAGATGTTAATGATATAGCTGATAAAATAGAAAAACAAGAAAAATGAAATATTCCAAGAGTAGAGTATTATCCTAGTGGAAGAGTAAAATCATATTCTGATGGACCATTTGAAGCTATATATGAAGATAAAGATATTAATTTTATTGAATTAGAAAATTTTGTTAAAAATATAGAAAAAGAAGTAGAAGAGTATATTAAAACTAAAGATGAAGAAATGGGGTATTCTATTAACATAAGTTTAAATGAAGGGACGGGAAGTAATATACCTATTTATTCTTTAAATAAAAATCTAACATCAGAAGAAAAGAAAAAATTACAAGAATTACAAGTTAGAATAGAAAAGTGTCATGAAAAGGCAAGTCAAATTTGGGGAGCTCAATAAGTCTTTAAAGAAGTTGCTTTAAATAGTAGCTTCTTTTTTTATATATGTACAACAATATACATGTATATTATATTGATACTTTTATTAAATAACTATAACAATGTACGTGTATATCATAAAGAAAGGAGGTCTATTTATTATGGAAAAAAACTTAACTTATAGAAGTTCTAGTAAAGGAGTAGCTGAGCAATATGGAATAAGTCTATCTAAAAAAATGTTAACTGATATGGGTATTACACCCGCTAATAGAAAAGTTTTAGTCAATTATGATGAAAAAACAAAGACTATTACTATAACTAAAAAATAACTTTTCTATTTTTATCCCCCTATATATTTGGGGGTATTAAATTTTTCATAATTTATATAAAAAACTCTAATTTTTTTAAATACCTAAAAAACTATGGATATTTTCATAATTTTAGGTATTTTTTTTATTTTTTTACTAAAGTGAGCAGGAAAAATGAGTATAAAACCGATTATGAGGTTTTATACGAATTCAATGCTCACTGAAATTAATACTTTATTTTATTAATTATTTAATTTTTTAGGAGGAATTATAATGGATACAATAGAAATAGGATTAAAAATCAAAGATCATATTAATTTAACTATTCAAGAACTAGAAACAATGAAAAGAGAAATAGAAGGATTAATGAGTCCTTTTGGATATAATTACTGTAATTATCTTAGTTTTTCTAGTGCTAAAAAAATTATAATAAAAATATCATATCCAAGATTTTTTGCTGGAACAAATGCTTACTTAATCACTAAAAGAAGTGAATGTTTTCAAGTTCAAAATTATTTTGTTAATAATTTTTTATCTGATATTTTATGGAGTAACTATATAGAAGGAATATCTTTAAATAGAGTAGATATTCCTTTTACATATCTAATGGAAACTACAGAAGAGTTTGCAAGTTATGAAAATATCTATTATATTTTTGCTCATGTATATGATAGAAAGATAGAAAATGCTAGAACTAAAGCATATTTAGACCTTATCAATAAAGGTTATGAAACATTAATTTATGCTCCAAACGGTAGTGTTGGAAAGAGTTATAACAATAGATTAGAAGTGTATAATCAAGCTTTGAATTTATCAGAAAAATTAGATGAAGATATGAAAGAAAGTATATTTAATACCTATAAAGACTTACCACAAAGAATAAGAATGGAAGTATCAAAGAGAATAAGGTTAAGAAATCTAATAGGGATTTATGATTTTGCTAATTATGATATATTGGGAAATTACTTTCTTAGCTACAAAAATTATATTTTGGAGAATATTTTAGATTTTAAGATAATAGATGAATTGTATAATTATTTGGCAAATATATTAAGCCAAAAGTTAATATATGCAAGAGATAATGGAAAGATTAACTATGCAAACTTCATTTATCAAAATCAGCAAATAATATATGATTATGAGATAGTAAGACGAGCATTAGGAATAAGTATTACTAATGAAAATACTCGTGAAAATGCTATCACTAGAGTAAGACAAGTTTTAATACAATATGAAAATACACATAATATTATTTTAATGGATGTGTATGGTACTCTGAAAAAAATAGAAGCACAAATAAAAACGACATATTTACTTGATTAAAAAATAAAGTAGGTAGTGACACTATGTCATTACCTATTTTACATATTATGATAATATTCATGATAAAATTTGTTTCAAATATTTTAATCAATATAATATTTTTTATGAAATCCAATGTATATATTCATTATGAATATATACATTGGAAAATCAAAAAAGTCAAGTTTTTCTTTTATATATCTCTCATATTTTTATTATATAATCATATATTATAATGTTATGATATAATACTGATGATAATATATAATAAGGAGAAGAGAGGAAATGGAGTATTCATTTACACAACTTGAGAAAGAATTTGATAGATTAGGAATAGAATTAACAGATGAAAAATTAGTAGGATTAAATTTATTATCTAGTAATGGAAAGATAACTTATGAGGGAATATTACTATCAGACCAATGTACTCATGGAATAAAACTTATAGATTATATAGAGAATGAGAAGGTAGAAGTGGTTACTGGTTCTTTAATAGCTCAATACACTCTTATAAAAGAAAAAATGAGTAGAGTATCAACAGAAATGAAATATCCTGCAAAAGCACTATTAGAAGCTCTTAAAAACATGATTCTACATAGAGATTATAGTTATAATGGAGATTCTATCATAAGGATATATAAAGATAGGGTAGAGTTTACCTCTTTAGGTGAGTTAATAGGTAATTTAACAGTTGAAGGAATAAGGTTAGGGATATCAGTACCAAGAAATCTTAGTCTAATGAAAGTATTTCAAGAAGTAGTTTTTACTAAAGGGAATGGAGAGGGAATCCAAGAGATATTATCAGTATATAAGGAATATAAAGTAAAACCAGTATTTAAGTCTATAGGTGGAGTATTCCAAGTTATTTTACCTAAACCAGAATACACAGTTAATGGTAAGGTTATAAGTGATAAATATAGAAGAGTATTAGAGTTTATGGAGAAGAGAGGAACAGTAAGCAATAAAGAGATACAAGAACACCTAGAACTTAAAAGTACAAGTGTAGTGAACTATCTTAAAGAGATGTTAGAAGTAGAACTAATAGAAAAGATTAGAGAGGGGAGAAATATCAGCTATAAAATAAAATAGGGATTTTCTTTATAGTATGGTATAATAAATATCATATATCAAAGAAAGGAGAGGAATATAACCATGAAAAAAGTACCTATTGCAGTAGAGGAGTTTAAAAAAATAATTGAAGAAAATTATTATTATATAGATAAGACAAAATTTATAGAAGATGTATTAAATGATGGAGCAGAAGTAAAGTTATTTTGCCGTCCTAGAAGATTTGGAAAGACACTTAATATGTCTACGCTTAAATATTTCTTTGATATAGAAAATAAAGATGAGAATAGAAAGCTATTCAATGGCTTATATATAGAAAACTCTCCATTAATAGATGAGCAAGGAAAATATCCTGTAATATTTCTTAGTATGAAAGGAATAAGTAGTGCTAAGTTTGAAGATGCTCTTGATAAAATCAAAGATAAAATTTCTAATTTATATATAAATTATTCTTTCTTAATGGAAACTTTAAATGAATTTGAAATTGATAAATTTAGAGATATAGCAAAAGGAAATAGTAATACTGCACAATTAGAAAGTTCTCTCCTTTTTTTAAGTAAATTATTATATAAATACTATAATCAAAAGGTAGTTGTATTAATAGATGAATATGATTCTCCTATTATGAGTGCTTATGAAAAAGGATATTATAGTGAAATGAGAGATTTCCTAAAAGCTTTTTATGGAGATGTACTTAAAACTAATGAGTATTTACAAATGGGAGTACTTACTGGAATAATAAGAGTGGCTCAAGCAGGAATCTTTTCTGACTTAAATAATTTTATCAGTTATACAACTTTAAATGATGAATACAGTCAAAGTTTTGGATTGGTAGAAGATGAAGTAAAAACTATGCTTGATTATTATAAGATAGGCTACGAAATGTTAGAAGTAAAAAAATGGTATGATGGTTATAGTTTTGGGAAAAGTGATATATACAACCCTTGGAGTATATTAAACTTTGTACAGTTTAAAGAGTTAAAATCATATTGGATAAATACAAGTTCTAATTTTATGATAAGAGAACTTTTAGAACATACTGGAGAAGAGGGATTAAAAACTCTTGAGAGAATTTTTAATCAAGAAGAGGTAGCAATAAGAATAACTGAGAATGTAAGATTTGGAAATAATCTATCAGCAAGTGAAGTATGGGAACTTATGCTATACTCTGGTTATCTAACTATAAATGGTAGATTAGATGATGGAAGATACTTGGTAAGAATACCTAATATAGAGATTACGAACTTCTTTAAAGATGAATTTCTAACTATTGTATTCGGAAATTATGATAAGGTAGATAGATTAAGAGATGCTTTGAGAGATAAAAATATAGAACAGTTAAATAAATCCATAGAAGAATTAGTTTTATATACAATGAGTTCACATGATATAACAAAATATTATGAAAATCCATATCATATGTTATTACTTGGATTTTTCTATGCTTTAGATGGTTACTATCTTCCTAAATCAAATATGGAAGCTGGATATGGTAGAGCAGATATAATACTGTTTCCAAAAGATAAGACAAAGGCAGGGTATATCTTAGAATTGAAAAGAGCCTATACTAAAAAGCCAGAGAAAGAAGTAGAGAAAGCTTTACAACAGATAGATGAGAATAAATACTATGTAGAGCTAGAAAGATATGGAGTAAAAGAGATAATCAAGCTAGGCTATGTTTTTGATGGTAAGAAAATAATAAGTAGCTATATTGAATAATAGAAAATAGTGGAGAGTAAAATCTTCACTATTTTTTAGTATAACAGGGTATAATATAGAATTTTATTATGCTTTATGCTATAATCAAAGGAAGAAATATAGACTAAAATAATGTATGAAATAATTCTTTAATAAAGTTTTAAGTGAGGTAATATAACTATGGATACTAAAGGAGTAATTTATATTCTTACTAACCCTTCATTTCCTGATTATGTAAAAATTGGTTATGCAAATAATATTCAAAAAAGATTAGCAGAGCTCAATAGAAGTGAGTGTATTCCATTTGCTTTTAGAATTTATGCAACATATGAAGTTCCTAAAAGATTAACTGATTTAAGCCTTCATGCATTAATAGATAAACTTAATCCTACTTTAAGAGCAATAGATACTTTTAAGGGAAAACCTAGAAAAAAAGAGTTTTATGCAATGACTAAAGAGGATGCTTACTCTTTACTAGAAGCAATTGCAGAAATTCATGATAGAACAGATAAATTAAAACTTTATCCTATTTCAAAAGAAGATGAAATTGATACAGATACAGCAGAACTTATAGAAATTGAATCAAATAGTAAGCGAAAGTCAAATCCTATTACTTTATCAGAGTATTTAAATACAAAAAATCCTGAGATAGTGGATATTTATCAAAAACTTCAAAATAAAGTATATGATACCTTACCAAAAGTTGAAATGTATGTATTACCACAATATATAGGATGGCGTATTAATGGTAAATATTTTGCAGAAATTCATCTTCAAAGAAATAAAATTATGATGCTTACTTTAAAACCAAATAAAGATTATAGTATTGGTAATAATGTTCCTGAGAATTTTCTTTGGACTTTAAATTATCGTTCTTATATTGAGTCTATCAACGATATTGAAGAAGCCCAATCTATCATTTTAGATTCATATAATCAAAGAAAATAGAAAGTTATTTTAGTTTTTTTATTAATATTTAAAATAATACATATTAAAGTGAGTTTATAAAAATAATAAAAGAAAAAGTGTATGAGAGGAGTTAATATGGCAATACATATAAAAAATTTGAAGATAGATACTTATCGCGGAATAAAAAATTTACAATTAAATAATTTTAAGGATATTAATATTTTTACAGGAGATAATAATACAGGTAAAACAAGTATTTTAGAGGTTTTAAATTCTTTGAAGAATCCACTTGCCACTTCATCATGGAAAATTGCTTTAAGAATACCTGAAAACTCCTTTTTATCAAATCAGCTTTCTCTTTTTGAAAGTTTTAAATTACTTTTCAATATAGAAAATCCAAAGGTTATAAAATATAGCTATTCTCTTAAAGAGGAAAAAACTATAAGTATATATGCTCATGAAAATGAAGTATTATTAACTTCACAGCAAAGAGATAAAATATTAGGAGTTATTGATTTAGAAGAGGAACAAAACAAATATATTCCTAATAAAAATTTAGAACTAAAATTTTTAGAAAATAATAATCTAGTAAATAGAGATATCATTTTTGAAATAAGCCGTAAATTAACTACTACAAATAATAAAGAAGAAATAAAAACAGTATATGTATCTCCGTTCCAACATATAGAAAGTACTGTATATTTAAATGATATTTTAGATAATCCTATATTATTTCAAGATATGTTAGAGGTATTGAAAGAGTTTGATAAGGATATTATAAGTATAAATGCAGGGAAAATAGGAAATACAGTTGTATATAAAGTTCTTTCTAAACAAAAGACTATTCCATTAAATGTCTATGGCGATGGAATGAAGAAAGCTATTTTACTAATTAGCGCTGTTGTTAGTGCTAAAAATGGAATATTATTACTTGATGAGTTTGAAACTGCAATTCATACAAGTGCTATGAATAAAGTCTTTGCTTGGATTTTAAAAACTTGTTTAAAGTTAAATGTGCAATTATTTTTAACTTCACATAGCAAAGAAGCAATAGAAAAAGTTCTAAGCTGTTCTGAGAAATTGCAATCTCATATTAATTTATATACATTATATAAAAAAGAGAATAAAATTGTTGCTAGAGAACTTAGTGCCAAAAAAGCATTAGAAGCTTCGGAAGAATTTGGATTGGAGTTGAGATAAAATGAAAAGTATTATTTTATGTGAAGGTGGAACAGATTTAACTCTAATTCAATATTTTATGGAGAAAGTTAATGGGTGGAAATACCATTCAAATAGACCTAAACTATTTGATTTAGAACAACAAAAAAGATTTAAAAAAGAAGATAAAATATTAGAAATAGGAGCTACAGGAGGATGTAGTGAAATTCCTAAATGTTTTTCAAATATTTTAAATTCTCAAAGAATAGGTAGTAATTCTGAAGAAAGATATGAGAATATAGTAATTATTACTGATAATGATGAGATAAATACTTTTAATAATATGAAAGCTACATTAGAAAATTTATTTAATAAATACTCTATTACGATTAAAAATAATATTGCTAATGATAGTTGGATTAACTGTACTTGTGAAAATGGAGCACAAGATATTATAAATTTTAGAGTATTATTACTCATTATTCCTTTTGAAGAAGAGGGAGCATTAGAAACTTTCTTATTAAAGGCTATTGCTTCTAAAGATGAATATGATAATGAAATTATTGAAAAAGGAAATATCTTTGTAGAAACTGTGGATCCACAAAAAAAGTATCTCGTTAGAAGAAGATATGTTACTAAGGCAAAATTAGATGTATATTTTTCTATAAGAACTCCCGTTGATCAATTTACTGAAAGACAAAATATTTTGAAAAATATAAATTGGGAAGAGTATGAATATATACAAGATAGTTTTAAAAAGTTGAGAGAATTATAAAAATAAATTTTTGATTATTATACATAAGTTTTATATTACAATTAATTTAGAAAGAATTTCTTGATTTAGTTTATTTTTAGAAAGGAAAATTTATATGGCAAAGAAAAAAATTTTAATGAAAAAATCAATTTTAAATAAGATATTAACTGATATTTATATCCCATTCTATTCCAAAGAAATTATAAATAGAAATATTGAAGATGAGGTTGATGATTGTATAAAAAAATTATTAGAACCAATATTTAATGAATTTATTAGAGTAAAAAAAACAGGAAATAAAAATATTGACAATAAAATACCAACTTGGCATGGAGAAAGTGGTATGGGAAAACCAGATATTATGTTATATAATTATTTTTCAAAAGAAGAAATATCTTTAATTATTGAAAATAAAAATTTTACATCAAATGAAGATCCACTTCCTCAAGCTATTAACTATGCTAATGTAGGAAATTTAATAAAAAGACCAGTAAGGGTTGTAATTGGAAATTCTCCTTCTAAAAAATTACAAGTTAAAGTATTAACAGAAAAAGGATATGAGCCACTATTTATAAATGGAAAAAAAGTAGAAGGATTTATTGGAAAAGAAATTCTAGAACTCATATATAATAATCCTAATATAAATGAATTTATTTTAGAAGAATTAGTTGAAAAGAAATTTACTCAAAAAGATTTTCATAATATTATAAATAAATTAAAAACATTATATCGTCAAATTCCAGAAATTCAAAATAATGATGATTTATCAATAAACTTTACAGTATCTTTTATAGGGTTAAAAATGATAATGGAAAAACAAGGAAAGAATTGGAAAAATTTAAATACTCCTGATGAAATAAAAAATGAAATAGATAATATTATTGGAAAAAAAGCGAATTCATTATTAAAGGAAAAATATCAAGATATCTTTATTATAATTGATAAAGATGAAAATGTTAAATTTAATTTTAAAGAAATTTTTGAAGCAATTGATATTAGAGAAAATGGTGAAAATATATCACCAGAAAAGTCTGTTTTAATAAATATTCATAGTCATTTAGCTGAAATTCCAGAAAAAGATTTAGCAATTGATTTATTTGGGGAAGTTTATGAATGCTTAGCAAGTAAAAAAACTAAATCTTTATTAGGAGAATATTTTACAAGAAGACATATAATTCAAGCTATTGTTAGAATGTTTTTTTCTGAAGATGATATAGAAAATATTGTTGAATACAAAAAAATGATTGGAGATCCTGCATGTGGGACAGGAGGATTTTTAACTGAAAGTTTTAAATATATAAAAGAATATTGTCAAAAAGAAAAACCAGATTTAGATATAACAAACTTAGCAAGTGAAATTATAATAGGATATGATATTAATGCTAATAACATTGGAAGAACAAGAATAAATATGACATTAGCAGGAGATGGATTTTCAGATATACAAAGATACAATACTCTATCCACTCCTTGGTATAATGAAAATAAAAAAAGTGGAATAAAAAAAGATTTAGATTACATATTGACTAATGTTCCTTATGGAAAAGGAGATGTTGCAATATCTGATCCTAATAGTCCCGATGAATTTTTAAAATCAAATAAAAATAAAAGATTAGAGTTAAATTTTGTTATTAAAATTATAGAAATGTTAAAAAGAGGTGGAAGAGCTTCAATTGTTGTTCCAGAAGGATTATTAGAAGCTCCTACTCTTGCTCCATTTAGAGAATATCTATTAAAACAATGTAGACTAACAACAATAATATCTTTACCTAAATTTGCATTTGCTCCTTATACTAAATGGAAAACTTATGTTATTTTTATTGAAAAAAGAAGTACTCCTTTAAAAGATATTAAACAATTAGTAACTAAAAATGAAAAAATATGGTGTTATATTGTGGATAATGATGGATATGCTAATTCTGATAAAAGATTTCCAACATCTTTAAAGGATAGTAACGGAAAATGGTTACATGATGAATTACAACCATATTTAGATAATGATGGAATAATGCAATCATCTAAAATTGAACAAGCATTTGAATGTAAATTAGAAGATGAAAAGCAATCATATTTTAATGAATGGGATGAAGAAATAAAAGGTAAAAAATGTGGATTTATAACAATTCATGAAATTATTGAGAAAAAAATACAACAATATCAGCCTTTAACCTTAAAAGAGGTAACTAATAAAATAAAAACAGAAGCTGATAATCAAACTTTACTTAATGATGAAGATCATTTACTTCTACTTGGTTTTTTGTCATTAGGAAAAAAAGGATACTCTGTAAAAAAAGAAAATTTTATAGAAAATGGCGAATTAAAAGAAGAAATGAACTCAATTTTTGAAAATTTAAATATTAAGTATGATTCTGAAAATAATAAATTTTATGATTTAACTCAAGAAGTTATAAGATTTTCTCTACCTTTAATTCCAGAAAAATATTTAAGAAAAAAAGAGGTAGTTGCATTAACTTTAGAAGAATTAATTTCTAAAGTTAATGAAATTGAAAAAGATTTAGAAAGTTTAATTTGGGGGTGTAAAAAATAAAATTAGCTGATATTTTTTATATAAATCAAGGTCATCAAATAACTGATGAGGAAATATACTATTCAACAGGAAATATTCCTATACTAACTGCAAATAATGAAATTAAAGGATTTGGACAAAATTCAATTGTAAGTAGTGATAAATTACCATGTTTAACATATCCTTCAAAAGCATTTTCTGGGAATATATATGTGCAAGATTCATTGTTTGATGCAAATAATACAGCAGTATTAATTCCTAAAGAAAAATTTAGAAATGAAATGAATTTACACTATTTTGCAAAATTATTAGGAAGAATATTTTTAAATTTTTTATCTTCAGAAAATCAAGTAAATTATTTAGGAAAAGATTCTCTTGCTAATATAGATATTGATTATCCTTTTCCCTCACTAAAAGAACAGAATATATTTGTAAAAAATTTTGAAAAACTAGAAATAATTAAGAAGAATATAGAATTAATAATAAAAAAGATAGATTCAATTTTAGAATGTTCTTTAATTTTAGAAGAAGGTTCAAATTTAAAAAAAATAAATGAAATTTTTAATATATATGGTGGAAACTCTGGATTAACAGAATCTGTAATCTATTTTTCTCGTTCAAATAAAAGTGATCATATTAAAGTAGTTTCTGCTTCATTACAACAAGATACTCAAATGGGATATATAAGCGAAAAAACTTTAATAAAAAATAAACCTATAAAAATATTTAAAGAAAAAAGTGTGGTTATAACTAGAAAAGGTAATGCTGGAAGAATGATGTTTATTGATGAACCTTTTACAATTAATGATGATGCTTATGTTATAGAAATTAAAAAAAAATACAAACATGAATTAAATATAAAATATTTTATGATAATAGGAGAAAAATACAGTAAATTGGCAACTAGCATGGATGGTTCAAATGGAACATTTTCAAAATCAATTTTTGAGCAGTTAGAAATACCCTATCCTTTTCCTGCAATAGAAAAACAAAATCTAGTAGTAAAGTTTTATGAAAAGTTAGAAAATATGAAGACACAATCTGAAGGAATCTTAAAGAAAATTTCTTTGTAATTTTAAATAAAAAATAAATAGTATGATATAATAAATTGGATTAAAACAAAAAAGAATATAAAAGTTTGAATAAAATAAGGAGAACCATTTAAATGGCTCTCCTTTTCTAAGCTTAGAAGCAGTGATGGATATAGCTAATTTATATATTAGGTTTTTACCTTATTATAATAGTATTCACAATTATTGGGAAATAATAAAGATTTTTCTTCTCTAGATTTTCCATTTTAATTTTTTTAAAGAGTTATTTAATAATATCTTTATACTTTTTTCTTATTATATTTATAAACATACGTTGTTAAAACTGGTACTAAGAATGCTGTTAAAATAGTAGAAGCTGCTACTTGGGCTGTTGCTATTTGAGCTACTCCTAATAAATTTGGATCCATAGCAGCTATTGCCATAGGTGTTGCTACAGCATTTCCAGAAGTACTAGATATAGCAGCTCCTGCTATTCCACTTCCACCTGTGACTTTATCAGCTGCTATATTAAAAAATCCTCCTATAATAACAGTAATTAATCCTAGTAGTATTCCTGGTGCTCCTGCTTTTACTAACATTGATAGATTTATTCCACATCCTAAACCAAAAGCAAAGAATGGGATCATTACTCCTCCTGCTTTAGATAAGAAAGCTTTCATTTCTGGATCTAAATTTCCAATAATAGCTCCAAAAAGAATAGGAATTATAGCTCCTATTAGTATTGAAAATGGAATAGCTGCAATTCCTGCACTTCCTAATGCTATCATTGTTAAAAATGGTCCATCATTTAAAGAAACAATTGCAATTGCACCAGTATCAGTTACATCTCCAAATTCTCCAGTTAATGCTGCATATAATCCTCCATTACTATTCGTAGTAGCAGAGATAATAGCTAAAGCTGATAGTCCAAATAATCCATTTGTTCCCATAAATTTATTTACTGCTAAACCAATTAAAGCTCCTATAATAAATTTAGATAAAGTAATTACAGTTCCTTTTTTTATTACTTGTGGAGCTGCTTTTAAATTAATTTCTGCTCCCATACAAACTAAAAAAACTGCTAAAATAGGCATAGCTCCTCTTGCTAAATTGGTAGTAAAACTTCCTATATCTAAAAAACTAGGACATACTGTGTTCATTATAGCTCCTATAATAAGTGGAATAACCATCATTCCTCCAGGAACTTTTTCGATAGTTGCTTTTATTCTCATTTTATCCCCCTATTTATAATATGTTTATATTATAAAATATATTATTATTAATACAATTGTATTTTTTAGAAAAGTAGGAACAAAACTATAAATTTTGTTCCCAATCTCTTCATAAAATTTTTGCTAATGAAATTTTTAATTAGAATGTTGGAGCAGTTTTATATATACAAAATTCTTTATGTTTTAAAGCTTCTGCTTTTGTTATTTTACCATTACATACTTCTACAATTTCGTCAAATAATTTTTCTCCCATTTCTTGGATAGTTTTATGTCCAGAAACTATTTCAGATACATCAAAGTCAATATTATCTACCATATTTTTATATGTAAATGCATTTCCTGTTAATTTTATAACTGGAGCAATAGGATTTCCAGTAGGTGTTCCTCTTCCTGTTGTAAAAATTACTATTTGTGCTCCTCCTGCTACCATTCCAGTGATTGATTCTATATCTTGTCCTGGAGTATCCATTATATATAATCCTTTTCCAGTAGGAATATCTGCATAATCTAATACACCTTGGAAAGGGGCAGTTCCTGATTTATGTATACATCCTAGAGATTTTTCCTCAATAGAAGTTAATCCTCCCTCTATATTTCCTGGTGTTGGTTGTCCTCCTCTAATATCTTCCCCTAAAGCCATAGCTCTTTTTTCACAACCTCTAACTAAATCTAAGATTTGTTGAGAAACTTCTTGGTTAATTCCTCTTCTTGCCACTACTTGTTCTGCTCCAATGAACTCAGTAGTCTCTGATAACATACTTGTTCCTCCAAGAGCTACTAATTTATCTGAGGCTACACCACATGTAGGATTTGATGCTAATCCAGAAGTAGTATCTGAACCTCCGCATTCCATTCCTAAAACTAATTCAGATATATCACATTCTTCTCTTTTCATCAATGATAATTCTTGAGCAAATCTTCTAGCAATAGAAACTCCTTTAGCATAAGCTTTTAAAGTTCCTCCTTCTCCTTGAATAGTTATCATTTCAACTGGTTTTCCTGTTTGTTTAATTCTGTCATATACTTCTAATGGTTCTGTTCCTTCACATCCAAGTCCTACTACTAATACGGCTCCTACATTAGGATGAATACCTGTATTTACAACTGTTTTAGTGGTTAATCTAGCGTCACTACCTAATTGACAACAACCGAATGTATTATTAATATGAGTAGCTCCTTCTACTGCATTTGCTATATCTGCAGCTAATTTATTTGAACAAACACTTGTTGCTAAAACTAATACATAATTTCTAATTCCTATTTTTCCATCATTTCTTCTATATCCCATAAATTTCATAATATTTCCTCCTATTTTTTACCTTTTAATTTATTTTTATAATAGCCTTTAGTTATGAGTTCTGTCTCCTCTTCCTCTATCACTTTCAACATTGTGAACATGTACATGTTCTCCAACTAATATATCTCTTGTTGCTGTTCCTATACTTTCCCCATATTTTATAACATGTTCTCCTTTTTTTATTTCTTTAATAGCAAATTTATGTCCAAATTTAATATCTTCTTTTAGTTCAATTTCAACAACTTCTTTTCCTATGAACATTTTTGCTTTGCTTCCTTTTGTTAAATCCACTGTTGCTACTGCTACTGAATCTTTTTCTGTTATTACAACTGCTTGTTTTTCCATTTTATCTCCTCCATTTTAAAATTATTTTAATCTATGTATTATATTAAAGCAAATTGTATGCCAATAATAGAAAATGTTATTTTATCAACTTTAACTAAAAAATATATTTATTATTTTTTTGGTTTGTTGTAAAATACATATGTAAATTACAACATATAATTAAAATAGGGAGTATATTTATGAAAAAAATATGTTTATTAGCACCATATAAAGAACTTTTAGCTTTTGATGAAGAAGAAAATTTTTTAATAAAAAAATATGGAAATCTTTCTCAAGTTATAACAATTGCTAAAGAATTTCAAAAAAATGGAGGAGAAATTATAATTACTAGAGGAGGAAGTGCTCAAATTCTCAAGGAAAATACTTCTTTAAAAATAATTGAAGTTGAAATCTCAAGTTATGAAATAATAAAAACACTACAAAAAATTTCAGATAAAGAGAAACCTTTAGGAATAGTAGGCTACAAAAATGCTGTACACAAGTGCTCTTATTTAGCTAGTATTTTAGGATTTAAAAATACTTTTGAAATCATTTATGATCAATATAATAATTATTCTTTCTATATTGAAGAATTAGAAAACTTAATTTTTAATAAAAAAATTAATAATTTTATATATAAGGAAATTATAATTTGACTTTTTAAGAGAAAAATAAGGAATTAG
>OGUJ01001016.1_pt1 | contig 18379 bp, 14 predicted proteins | sample 1573661 | NCBI WGS metagenome assembly OGUJ01 (sample SAMEA2581933, study PRJEB24529) | metagenome | biome: Human gut stool | place: China | collected 2011
ACCTCTATAGATTAAATTGGGGTTATGCCTCCACGTATCCCATATTACCGACCCCGAAGGGCACCCCGGAATATGTGCCGATACGTGTGTGTTATTACACAAAGTGAGCTATGTCGCTTACGTCCATCCTTGTGTATCTGAGATGGAACGGAAGTCCGGCGCGCTTTATACCACAAAATCCATCCAGACACCAACTCTTGTTGACGTCGCGTGCTGTTAATGATTCTCAGTTTGGCACCAGCCTGCCCGGACTGTTACCATTGACAGGACTTACTCTATTATTGTCGAAAATATCGACACTGCTGGACATACTCCATGGCTATCTCTATTAAGACATCTGAAGACATCGAAAAAATGCGCGTTGCCGGCCGCCTGGCCGCCGAAGTGCTGGAAATGATCGAACCCTACGTCAAACCGGGCGTCAGCACCGGCGAACTGGACCGCATCTGTAACGACTATATCGTTAACGAGCAGAAGGCCATTTCCGCCTGCCTCGGCTATCACGGCTATCCGAAATCCGTCTGCATTTCGGTCAATGAAGTGGTCTGTCACGGTATCCCTGATGACGGCAAGCTGCTGAAAGATGGCGATATCGTGAATATCGACGTGACCGTCATTAAAGATGATTTCCATGGCGATACCTCCAAAATGTTTATCGTTGGCAAACCGACGATTCTCGGCGAGCGCCTGTGCCGCATCACTCAGGAAAGCCTGTACCTGGCGCTGAGAATGGTGAAGCCAGGCATCAACCTGCGCACCATCGGCGCGGCGATCCAGAAATTTGTGGAAGCCGAAGGTTTCTCCGTGGTTCGCGAGTACTGTGGCCACGGCATCGGCCGCGGCTTCCATGAAGAACCTCAGGTGCTGCACTACGATTCGCCGGAGACCAACGTCGTACTCAAACCAGGCATGACCTTCACCATCGAGCCGATGGTCAACGCCGGTAAAAAAGAGATCCGCAGCATGAAAGACGGCTGGACGGTGAAAACCAAAGACCGGAGCTTGTCTGCGCAGTACGAGCATACTATTGTGGTGACAGACAACGGCTGCGAAATTCTGACGCTACGCAAGGATGACACCATCCCGGCGATAATCTCGCACGATGAATGATGAAAAGCCGGCGCCCGCCGGCTTTTTTATTAGATAGTTTTTTCTTATGGTGACGCGATGAGCAACTCATTACCTGACACAGCCTCCCCTCTCCTGCCCGTCCCGCCAGAACACCCGGTGAGCTGGCCGCAGGGCGATCTGAACTGTGCCGCAATCAAGGCGCACATCGATACCTTCCAGCACTGGCTGGGCGAGGCGTTTGACTCCGGCATCGTCGCGGAGCAGCTCATCGCGGCGCGCACCGAATTTATCGACCAGTTGCTGCAGCGATTATGGATCGCCTGCGGTTTTGAATCTGTCAGCGACCTGGCGCTGGTCGCCGTCGGCGGCTATGGCCGTGGCGAACTGCACCCGCTCTCAGACGTCGATCTGCTGATCCTCAGTCGTAAAAAACTGCCGGACGACCAGGCGCAAAAAGTCGGCGAACTGCTCACCCTGCTGTGGGACGTCAAGCTGGAGGTGGGCCACAGCGTACGCACCCTCGAAGAGTGCCTGCTGGAAGGTCTCTCGGATCTGACCGTTGCCACCAACTTAATCGAATCGCGCCTGCTGATCGGCGACGTCGCGCTGTTCCTTGAACTGCAAAAACATATTTTTAGCGACGGCTTCTGGCCATCGGAAAAGTTCTTCGCCGCCAAGGTCGAAGAGCAGAACGTCCGTCATCAGCGCTATCATGGCACCAGCTATAACCTCGAGCCGGACGTGAAAAGCAGCCCCGGCGGCTTGCGCGATATCCATACGCTACAGTGGGTGGCTCGCCGCCATTTCGGCGCCACCTCAATGGATGAGATGGTCGGCTTCGGCTTTCTGACCGAAGCCGAGCGCAATGAACTCAATGAGTGTCTGCATCAGCTGTGGCGCATCCGTTTCGCGCTGCATCTTGAACTCACGCGCTATGACAACCGTCTGCTTTTCGACCGCCAGCTCAGCGTGGCCCGCCGGCTAGGCTATGAAGGCGACGGCAACCAGCCGATTGAACACATGATGAAGGACTTCTTCCGCGTTACCCGCCGGGTGAGCGAGCTGAATCAGATGCTGCTTCAGTTGTTTGAGGAGGCTATCCTCGCCCTGACCGAGGATGAAAAGCCACGCCCGATCGATGATGATTTCCAGCTGCGCGGCACCCTTATCGATCTGCGTGACGACACGCTGTTTATTCGCGAACCGCAGGCCATTCTGCGCATGTTTTATATCATGGTGCGCAATAGCACCATCACCGGCATCTACTCAACGACGTTGCGCCATCTGCGCCACGCCCGCCGTCATCTCACCCAGCCGCTGTGCTATATCCCGGAGGCGCGCACGCTCTTTCTTAGTATGCTGCGCCATCAGGGGGCGGTAAGTCGCGGGCTGCTGCCGATGCATCGCCACAGCGTACTGTGGGCCTATATGCCGCAGTGGTCGCATATCGTCGGCCAGATGCAGTTCGACCTGTTTCACGCCTACACCGTCGATGAACACACCGTCCGGGTGATGCTCAAGCTGGAAAGCTTTGCCAAAGAAGAAACCCGCAGCCGCCACCCGCTGTGCGTGGAGCTGTGGCCGCGCTTAACGCACCCGGAGCTGATCTTAATTGCTGCCCTGTTCCACGACATCGCCAAAGGGCGCGGCGGCGACCACTCGATCCTCGGCGCGCAGGATGTGCTGAAGTTTGCCGAGCTGCACGGGCTGAACTCGCGCGAAACGCAGCTGGTCGCCTGGCTGGTGCGTCACCACCTGCTGATGTCGGTCACCGCCCAGCGGCGCGATATTCAGGATCCGGAGGTGATTAAGCAGTTCGCCGAGGAGGTGCAAACGGAAAATCGTCTGCGCTATCTGGTGTGTCTGACCGTCGCCGATATCTGCGCCACCAACGAAACCTTATGGAACAGCTGGAAGCAGAGCCTGCTGCGTGAACTCTATTTCGCCACCGAGAAGCAGCTGCGTCGCGGCATGCAAAGCACCCCGGACATGCGCGAACGAGTGCGTCACCATCAGCTGCAGGCGCTGGCCCTGCTGCGGATGGACAATATTAATGAAGAGGCGCTGCATCAGATCTGGAACCGCTGCCGCGCCAACTATTTCGTGCGACATACGCCGACGCAGCTCGCCTGGCACGCCCGCAACCTGCTGCGCCACGATCTGAATAAACCGATGATCCTGCTGAGCTCGCAGGCCACCCGCGGCGGTACGGAGATTTTTATCTGGAGCCCGGATCGCCCTTACCTGTTCGCCGCGGTGTGTGGCGAACTTGACCGTCGCAACCTCAGCGTCCACGACGCGCAGATCTTCACCACCCGCGACGGTATGGCGATGGATACCTTTATCGTCCTTGAGCCCGACGGCAGCCCCCTTTCCGCCGACCGCCACGAGGCGATCCGCCAGGGGCTGGAGCAGACCATCACTCAGCGCAGCTGGCAGCCTCCGGCCCCGCGTCGTCAGGCGGCAAAGCTACGCCATTTTTCCGTGGACACCGAGGTGAATTTCCTGCCGACCCATACCGACCGAAAATCGTTTCTGGAGCTGATAGCGCTCGACCAGCCCGGGCTGCTCGCCCGCGTCGGGCAGGTGTTCGCCGACCTCGGGATATCGCTTCACGGGGCGCGAATTACGACAATTGGTGAGCGAGTAGAAGATTTATTTATAATCGCCACCGCCGACCGGCGTGCCCTTAATAATGAGCTGCAACAAGAAGTGCAACAACGGTTGACAGCGGCCCTCAATCCAAACGATAAAGGGTGACGTATTTTTTTTAGTGAATGGAAAGAAACAATGCAGCAGTTACAGAACGTTATTGAGTCCGCTTTCGAGCGTCGCGCCGACATTACGCCGGCTAATGTGGATACCGTGACCCGCGAAGCGGTTAACCAGGTTATCGCCCTTCTTGATTCCGGCGCGCTGCGCGTCGCTGAGAAGATCGACGGTCAGTGGGTGACGCATCAGTGGCTGAAGAAGGCGGTACTGCTCTCTTTCCGTATTAACGATAACCAGGTTATCGATGGTGCGGAAAGCCGCTACTTCGATAAAGTGCCGATGAAATTCGCTGACTACGACGAAGCGCGTTTTCAGAAAGAAGGTTTCCGCGTGGTGCCGCCGGCCGCCGTGCGCCAGGGCGCGTTCATCGCCCGCAACACTGTGCTGATGCCGTCCTACGTTAACATCGGCGCCTACGTTGACGAAGGCACCATGGTTGATACCTGGGCCACCGTCGGCTCCTGCGCACAGATCGGTAAAAACGTGCATCTGTCCGGCGGTGTCGGCATCGGTGGCGTACTGGAGCCGCTGCAGGCGAACCCGACCATCATCGAAGATAACTGCTTCATCGGCGCGCGCTCTGAAGTGGTTGAAGGGGTGATTGTCGAAGAAGGCTCCGTCATCTCCATGGGCGTTTACCTCGGTCAGAGCACCAAAATCTACGATCGCGAAACCGGCGAAGTCTTCTACGGCCGCGTACCGGCTGGCTCGGTGGTGGTCTCAGGCAACCTGCCGTCGAAAGATGGTAAATACAGCCTGTACTGCGCGGTGATTGTGAAGAAAGTCGATGCCAAAACCCGCGGCAAGGTCGGCATTAACGAGCTGCTGCGCACCATCGACTAAAGCAAATAAAAAGCGGGAGATATCCCGCTTTTTTTATATTTGATGCTGGCGAAAATGGATTTTTTCGTTAATTATTCAATGGTTATGATGCTATCAAAGGTACCGTTATGTACGATAATCTGAAAAGTCTTGGCATTACCAACCCTGATGAGATCGATCGCTATAGCCTGCGGCAGGAAGCTAACAACGACATTCTGAAAATCTATTTTCAGAAAGACAAAGGCGAATTCTTCGCCAAGAGCGTGAAGTTCAAATATCCGCGTCAGCGCAAAACCGTCGTCGCCGACGGCGTCGGCCAGGGCTACAAAGAGGTCCAGGAGATCAGCCCCAATCTGCGCTACGTTATCGACGAGCTGGATCAGATCTGCCAGCGCGATCGCACTGAAATCGATCTCAAGCGTAAAATCCTCGACGATTTACGCCATCTGGAAAGCGTGGTCACCAATAAGATCAGCGAAATCGAAGCCGATCTGGAAAAGCTCACCCGTAAGTAAGAGCATCCCGGCGGCGCGTTGCCTGGCCGGGCTGGTGGTCTCTATCCACTCCAGACAGCATGCATCGTCCAGGCCGGGTATGGCGCGTCGCTACCCGGCATTTTTTTTGCCTCCACGTCTTAGCGTTGTTCGTCCAGCTGCAGCGCGATATACAGCAGCAGCCTGTCGTCAAAGCTACCGAGATCCAGGCCGGTCAGCTCCGAGATACGGTTCAACCGGTACTCCAGCGTATTGCGATGAATAAACAGCGCCTTTGACGTCGCCAGCGGCTGCACGTTATGGCGAAACCACGCCTGCAGCGTCCGCCGCAGCAGCCCGTTGTTGTCCATGGCCTTCAAACGCGCCAGCGGACGGGCCAGCTCATTGGCCTGCCAGCCGCCGCGCAGGCTGTCAAGCAGCACCGGCAGCATTAGATCCTGATAGAAATAACTGCGGCTCTCCGGCATCCGCTGCTTGCCAACCATCATCGTCGTCCGTGCGGTACGGTAAGAGCGGGCGATACTTCCTGGGCCGGTGAAGAAATTGCCCAGCGCCACGCGAAAGCGCAGCTGGCCATTCTCTTTCATCCTGGCGATAAGCTGCTCGACGCGCCGGACGTGATCGTCAGCGTCCCAGCGGCCAAAGCTGTTCAGCGCCGGTTTCAGCACCACCATTTCCGTGAGCGAGACAATGGCCACCAGATTATTGCGATCGGGGGTGGTCAGCGCGTTCTGTAACTGTTGCAGTTCCGCCATCGCGCTGTCCACGCCGAGCTGACCGCTGTCTACCTCAATCATCGCCACCACGCGCGGCTGATTGAGATCGATGCCTAAACGCTGAGCCCATTCGTTCAGCGCCGGGGTATGCTCTTCCGCCTGAATCAGGTTCATCACCAGCTCTTCGCGCAGACGGCTGTCCTGGGCCAGGAGATGCATCAGCCGCGACTGCTCCAGCATCATCTCTGCTGTCATGCACACCAGCTCGCCATATTTTCGCAGCGACTCCGGCTCGCCGGTCAGGCCGATCACCCCGACGATCTCCCCCTCCAGGCGCAGCGGCAGGTTAATCCCCTGGCGAACCCCGTGCAGATGGCGAGCGACCGCGTCGTCGATATCCACCACCCGCCCCTGGGAGAGGACCAGCAGCGCGCCTTCGTGCAATTCACCAATCCTTTCCCGATCGCCGCTGCCGATGATCCGCCCGCGGGCATCCATCACGTTGATATTGGTATCGATGATGCGCATGGTCCGCGCCACAATATCCTGCGCCATTTTGGTATCAAGATGCCAGCCAGCCATGTAGTCCTCCCCTTTGCTGGGCACCAGCATAAAAGAGTCATCGTCGCGCTGCATTGTGCATTTGCACTAAGCCGGGGTGAGATATGTGGAGTTGTGGGGGCGGTCACAGAACGAAAAAAGCCCCTGCCCTCGGCGAGGGAAGGGGCTGGGAAGCGAGTGCTGGCGGTTACTGCAACAGCAGATAGATAGAGGCGTCGCCGCGCTGAATGTTCAGCGCCAGTACGGACGGTTTGGCGTCGAAGATTTTCCGCAGATCGGCGATGTTTTTCACCGGCTGCTGATTCGCCCCGACGATGACGTCGCCTTTCTTGAGGCCAATCTGTGCCGCCGGGGTACCGGCTTTCACATTATTGACCACCACGCCCTTATCCTGACCCTTATTGCTCATTTCCGCCCCTTCAATCCCGTTGAAGATGGTGCTGGAGTCAACCTGGGTCTGGTTGCTCTGCTGCAGTTCGACGGTCACGGTCACCGGTTTGCCGTCGCGCAGCAGACCAAGCTCAACTTTGCTGCCGATAGGCATGGTGCCGACCTGGGCACGCAGCGCGGCGAAGCTGCTGATCGCTTTCCCGTTGAGGGAGGTGATGACATCGCCGGCTTTAATGCCCGCTTTTGCGGCCGCCGAACCTGGCATTACCTGGCTGACGAAGGCCCCGCGCTGGGCATCGACTTTCATCGCTTTCGCCAGCTCAGAGTTCAGTTCGGTGCCCATAATGCCGAGCTCACCGCGTTTCACCTGGCCATATTTCACCATCTGCTCGGTCAGGTTTTTCACCATGTTGCTCGGGATAGCAAAACCGATACCGATGTTGCCGCCGTCCGGCGCCAGAATGGCGGTGTTGATACCGATCAGCTCGCCGTTGAGGTTCACCAGCGCACCGCCGGAGTTCCCGCGGTTAATCGCCGCATCGGTCTGGATAAAGTTTTCGTAGTTTTCCACGTTGAGGCCGCTACGGCCCAGCGCGGAGACAATCCCGGAGGTCACGGTTTCGCCCAGACCGAACGGGTTGCCGATAGCCACGGTGTAATCACCGACGCGCAGCGCATCGGAGTCGGCAAGCTTAATCGCCGTCAGGTTTTTTGGATCCTGAATCTGAATCAGCGCGATATCAGAGCGCGGATCTTTGCCGACGACTTTGGCATCAAACCTACGGCCATCGCTCAGCTGAACCTTAATCGTGGTGGCGTTGTCCACGACGTGGTTGTTGGTCACCACATACCCTTTGGCGGCATCAATGATGACGCCGGAGCCCAGCGCCATAAATTTCTGCTGCTGGCCGCCGTCAGGCTGACCGCCCTGTCCGCCGCCCTGGCAAAACGGCGAACTCTGGAAAGGAGAACCATCCTGGCAGAACGGCGAATTATCGCCAAAGAACTGCTGGAAGTTACGTGGCATCCGTGGGGTATTAACGGTGGTGCTACCTTCAACGTTAATGCTCACCACCGACGGCATCACCTTCTCCAGCATCGGGGCCAGGCTTGGCATCTGCTGTGCATTAGTGGCCGAAGATGCCGTTTCTGCCGCGCTCGCAGAGAGCGGGGACAACGCCAGACCTAAACTCAGAGCCAGTGCACTCATTGCTAACGTGGTTTTTTTCATCAGTTTCAATCTCAATATCAGGTAACGAAAGTTGCTGTGTACGTGACTATCAGAGTCATTTTATAACGCTAAGTTCCGGAATTAAGTTTCTGGAAAAAGTAAAAATTTATTGTCCATCTTTACAAAACTCCAGCCTATTCCACCGCCATGAGTCGCCGATATTCATCCCACGCATACAAATCCGTCATCCCGCTGATATAGTCCTGAATCAGACGGCAGCGATAATAGTATTCCATCAGCGCAAATTCGGGCGCCGTACGCGCCAGTTTATTTACCGCTTCAACATAGGCCAGCCGGTGACGGGTCGAAAGTTTCTGATACAGCCGGGAGGCAATGGGTAAACGTCGTACCCGCTCCTGCGCTACTAATTCGCTGAAATCCTCCAGCGATAATTTCAGCAGCGGCTGATAGATATCCAACAGGCCGCTGATCACCCGGTAGCCCTGCAATTCCAGCTGCTCAACATCCGGATGGCTAAAGACCTGTTTCATCGCCACATTTTTATAGAGCTCCAGTAGCTGACTGCAATCGCTGTCGTCCTCCAGCAACGCATGATTAAAGTCCCCCGTGAAGATTGCCGGCAGGTTGTCAATAAATCGGCGCGCCGCGTAGGGCACCAGCTTATTCAGCGTATTCACCCGCAAATACATAAAAAACTGATCTTCCGCGCTCTGCTTCAGATAATTGGCTCGCGATTTCTCCCAGGCATTTTCTACTACCTGCGAAAATAACGAGCCTTTTTCATGACTGCCCCAGGCGTCGTAAAGATGCTGATAGAGCTGTTCTGCGCTAAAAATACGTTTTTCCACCGCGTCCTCGAGATCCGCGACGCAATATGAGATGTCATCCGCAGCCTCCATAATCCAGGTTAATGGAAACCGATTGTAAGGCGCGAGATCCAGTTCTTTACGCAAACGCGCAACATACTCTTCTTCGGCTAAATAATAGCCAGGTTTCTTCATTAAATAACTGTGGCTGGCCGGCGTCTCCTCAGACCACCACGCCGGACGAGTATATTTCAGGATACATCCCACCTGCGCCCAGGTCAGGTTCATACGCATTAGCGTATGGACCAGACGAATGCCCTGCGCGTTGCCCTCAAAGCTGCAGAGATCCTGGCGCACTTTACGGCGCAGCGCATTAAGCGATGTCTCTCCGTCATGCAGGCGTAAGGCCTGCACTTCGCAGCGATCGTCGGTCAGCGGCTGCCCGAGCGCATCGCCGGGCGCCAGGCGCTGACGGAACCAGTCGTTAATCGCCGCTTCGCCAAAATGGCCAAACGGGGGATTGCCGATATCGTGCATCAGGCAGGCCATCTCCACCACGCTCTCGAATGGCCCGGTCAGCTCTTCCAGGCCATACTCTTCCAGCAGCCTCAGCTCTTTCAGCCGGCTCAGCACCTCTTTGGCGATATAGCGCCCCACCTGCTGCACCTCCAGCGAGTGGGTCAGGCGAGTGCGCACCGCCGCGTTGCGCTCGAGCGGGAAGACCTGAGTTTTTTGCTGCAGGCGGCGGATTGCCGGCGAGTTGACGATCCGTCCCCGATCGCTTTCAAAGATCCGCAGGATGTCGCGCTCCGTCTCCACCCGCGGCGGCGAACGGAAGCGTCGACGCCAGTTTATCTTGTTGCGAAAATCAATCTTTGCCATAGCCTCTCCCGCGCGAGCAATACGCTTCCCCTTAAGCGCATGATAGACTATGCAACTAAACCTGACACATCGCGAGTAAATCTATGAAAATTGGCATTATTGGCGCTATGGAAGAGGAAGTTACCCTTCTGCGCGACAAAATCGAAAACCGCCAGACCATCACCATTGGCGGAAGCGAAATCTATACCGGCCAACTTCACGGCGTTGACGTCGCTCTGCTGAAGTCTGGTATCGGAAAAGTAGCGGCGGCGATGGGCGCGACCCTGCTGCTGGAGCGCTGCCAGCCTGACGTGATCATTAATACCGGTTCTGCCGGCGGCCTGGCGTCGACGCTGAAGGTCGGCGATATCGTCGTCTCCGATGAAGCGCGCTACCACGACGCCGACGTCACCGCCTTCGGCTATGAATACGGCCAGCTCCCTGGCTGCCCGGCGGGTTTTAAGGCGGATGAAAAACTGGTGGCCGCCGCAGAGAGCTGCATTAAAGCGTTAGATCTCAACGCCGTTCGCGGCCTCATCGTTAGCGGGGATGCCTTCATTAACGGCTCTGTCGGTCTGGCGAAGATCCGCCATAATTTCCCGCAGGCGATCGCCGTGGAAATGGAAGCGACCGCCATCGCCCACGTCTGCCATAACTTTAAGGTTCCCTTCGTGGTGGTTCGCGCTATCTCCGACGTGGCCGACCAGCAGTCCCACCTCAGCTTTGAGGAGTTCCTTGCGGTCGCCGCCAGACAGTCCACCCTGATGGTGGAGAATCTGGTACAGAACCTGGCACGTGGCTAAGTCGCTATCCTTCGCGCTTGCCGCGCTGCTGTTACTCGCCCCGGCGTGGCTGCTGGCCGCGCCGCGGGTGATCCCCCTCCCCCCCGCCAATACCGAACTGGCCTTTGCCGCCGGGATCACGCCGGTCGGCGTCAGCAGCTATTCCGATTATCCTTCGCAGGCCAAAACGATCGAACAGGTTGCCAGCTGGCAGGGAATGAACCTGGAACGCATCGTGGCGCTCAAGCCAGACGTGGTGCTGGCCTGGCGCGGGGGCAATGCCGAACGCCAGGTTAACCAGCTGCAGTCTCTGGGTATTCATGTCCTGTGGGTACAGACCTCGACCATAGAAGAGATCATCGCTACCCTGCGTGAGCTGGCGCAGTGGAGCCCGCAGCCGGAAAAAGCACAGCAGGCGGCGCAGGCGATGCAGCAGGAATACGATGCGTTGAAAGCGCGCTATGCCAACGCGCCGAAGAAACGCGTCTTCCTGCAGTTCGGCTCCGCACCGCTGTTCACCAGCGGCCCCGGTTCGATTCAGGATCAGGTGCTAAGGCTTTGCGGCGGCGAGAATATCTTCGCCACCAGTCGCGTTCCCTGGCCGCAGGTGAGCCGCGAACAGGTGCTGGCCCGCCAGCCGCAGGCGATCGTGGTGACCGGGGATGCCAGCCGCATTGCCGAAGCGCAGCGCTTTTGGCAACATCAGCTCACCATTTCGTTGATTGCGTTACACAGCGACTGGTTTGAACGCGCCGGCCCACGTATTATCCTCGCCGCCAAACAACTTTGTGCGGCGCTTGACCAGGTAAAATAATCATCCGGCACACCGGATGTTCAGTGGGAATCAACGATGCTTGTCTATTGGCTGGATATTATTGGCACAGCTGTCTTCGCGATCTCCGGCGTACTGCTGGCCGGAAAACTGCGTATGGACCCATTCGGCGTGCTGGTGTTAGGGGTAGTGACGGCGGTAGGCGGCGGGACCATCCGCGACATGGCGCTGGCGAATGGCCCGGTATTCTGGGTCAAAGATCCCACCGATCTGGTGGTGGCGATGGTCACCAGCATGCTGACCATCCTGCTGGTCCGCCAGCCTCGCCGGCTGCCGAAATGGCTCCTGCCCGTTCTTGATGCCGTCGGTCTGGCGGTGTTTGTCGGCATTGGCGTCAATAAAGCTTTTCTCGCTGGCAGCGGCCCGCTGGTCGCGGTGTGCATGGGGGTGGTGACCGGCGTCGGCGGCGGGATTATTCGCGACGTGCTGGCGCGGGAAATTCCTATGATTCTGCGTACCGAAATCTACGCCACCGCCTGTATCGTCGGCGGTATTGTCCACGCCACGGCACACGACACCTTTCATCTCCCGCTGGAGAATTCGGCAATGATGGGGATGGTGGTCACCCTGGTAATTCGTCTGGCGGCTATTCGCTGGCATCTGAAGCTGCCGACGTTTGCCCTGGACGATAACGGTCGGTAATAAAAGCAAAACGGTAACCTTAAGGTTACCGTTTTTAGGGTTTGCTCCCTCCCGCTGGGGGAGAACTCGCTTTAAACGCTGAACGAGGAGCCGCAGCCGCAGGTGCTTTTCGCGTTCGGATTGGTCACGATAAAGCGCGAACCTTCCAGCCCTTCGGTATAGTCGACCGAGCCGCCGACCAGATACTGCAGGCTCATCGGGTCAACCACCAGGCCGACGCCCTGTTTCTCAATGGTCATATCCCCTTCGTTCACCTGATCGTCAAAGGTGAAGCCATACTGGAAACCGCTGCAACCGCCGCCGGTGATATACACGCGCAGTTTCAAGTTCGGATTATCTTCATCCGCAATCAGGTGTTTTACTTTATTGGCTGCGGCTTCGGTAAACTCCAGCGGCAACGCTACGTCATCACTCATTTTCTGCTCCCATTGATACTTCCGGCCGGTTAAAGAATAACCGGACCTTTTGAGCCATTATCTAATACCCTGGTAAATCGTTCAAGTATTCTCCCGGGGAGCCTGCTGCGCTTTTGCCGCCTGCTCGGCTTCCTGCTTCGCCAGAGTACGCTGCAGAATGGTCGAATACAAAGGCTTACCGCCGAGGAATTGCGCCAGTAGTGTTGCGCCAAGGCAGGTAATAATCATTGGCAAAATGAGCTGATAGTTATCGGTCATCTCAAGCACCAGCACGATCCCGGTCAGCGGCGCACGCACCGAGGCGGCGAGCAGCGCCCCCATGCCGGCAATCGCGAAGGTGCCGGCATCGAGATGGTAGGCCGGAAACAGCGGAATAGCCGCCATGCCGAACGCCGTGCCCAGCAGCGTGCCGAGCGCCAACATAGGCGCGAAAATGCCCCCTGGCGCGCCGGAAGAGAAGCAGATCAGCGTGGTCACCACGCGGGCAATAAAGATAAACAGCAGCAGTCCGACGGAGAAGTTACCGGCAGCGGCGATAGGGATCAAGTTAAAGCCACCGCCCACCGCGGAGGGCTGCATCAGCCCCAGCAGACCGCAGAGCCCGCCGATTAATCCGCCAATCAACACCCATTTTTTGATGTTGCCGCCGTGGATGCGCTGGAACAGATCCTGAGTGCGCAGCACCAGAAAATTAAACAGCGGGCCAAAGCAGCCAAACAGCATGCCCAGCAGCAGATACAGCCATAGGGTATTTACCGGGGCGTTGCTTAGTTTACCCACCTCAATGATCGCCGCTTCGCCGTTGAAAATGCGAAACACAATGCTCGACATGATCACGCCGGTAAACACCGCTTTAATGGAGATCAGGTTGTAGCGGAACTGCGGGCGCATCTCTTCGATGATAAACAGAATACCGGCCAGCGGCGCATTAAAGGCCGCCGAAAGCCCCGACGCCGCACCGGTCGCCAACAGCGTATGCCGCGCTTCCGGACTGCGCATGCGGAAAACGTCCAGCACCATGCGCCCAATGTTGCCGCCAAGCTGTACCATCGGTCCTTCACGACCCAGCACCATCCCGGCGCCAAGGGTCCCCATGCCGCCAACGAATTTCACCGGCAGCACGCGCCACCAGCGCACCGGCCGCAGCTCCTCCAGCGCGCCCTCAATTTCCGGAATCCCGGAGCCGCCGGCCTCCGGCGCAAAGCGACGCACCAGAAAATAGCCGACCATCGCCAGCAGCGCCGACAGGATAAACGCCAGCGGCCAGACCAGATACCAGTGGTCCGCCACCTGCGCCAGCGCGCCGATCCGCTGGTTCTGCACCCAGTTCACGCTCTTTTCAAAGGCGACGCCCACCAGCCCCGCCAGCGTGCCGACCACTGCCGCCATAAACAGCACCGCCAGCGGCGTTTTATCGCGTTGAATCAGACGGCGCACCGCATCGCCGCGACGCACCCGCACAAACTGATGTGCTTCAAAAGAGGGAGTTTCTGCTTTCATGCCGTTATCAATTATTGGTAATACAAATGAAGAGAGCGGCATTTTAGCCGTCCCGGCGCGCTGCGTCGTCAAAAAAATGCCCTTGCGGCACATTGTTTCAATTGGGCAAAACTTTCATAACCATCCTGGAATAACTTAGAATAGCCGATAAAACATTTTTCACGAACCAGGACCCTGGCCATGAGCAAATCTGAAAATCTGTATCACGCTGCGCGCGAACTGATCCCCGGCGGCGTTAACTCGCCGGTGCGCGCTTTCACCGGCGTCGGCGGCACACCGCTGTTTATCGAACGCGCGGATGGCGCTTACCTCTATGACGTGGATGGGAAAGCCTATATCGATTATGTCGGTTCCTGGGGTCCGATGGTGCTGGGCCACAACCACCCGGCTATCCGCAATGCGGTGATCGAGGCGGCATCCCGCGGCCTGAGCTTTGGCGCGCCGACCGAAATGGAAGTGAAAATGGCGGCCCTGGTGACCGAGCTGGTGCCGACCATGGATATGGTGCGGATGGTGAACTCCGGTACCGAAGCCACCATGAGCGCCATTCGCCTGGCGCGCGGCTTCACCGGTCGCGACAAAATCATTAAGTTCGAAGGCTGCTACCACGGCCATGCCGACTGCCTGCTGGTGAAAGCCGGTTCCGGCGCGTTGACCCTCGGCCAGCCGAACTCGCCGGGCGTCCCGGCCGATTTCGCCAAACATACCATGACCTGCACTTATAACGACCTCGCCTCGGTGCGCGCGGCGTTCGAGCAGTATCCGCAGGAGATCGCCTGCATCATCGTCGAGCCGGTGGCCGGAAATATGAACTGCATTCCGCCGCAGCCGGAATTCCTGCCGGGCCTGCGCGCCCTGTGCGACGAATTTGGCGCCCTGCTGATTATCGACGAAGTGATGACCGGCTTCCGCGTGGCGCTGGCAGGCGCTCAGGCTTACTACGGCGTGGAGCCGGATCTGACCTGTCTGGGGAAAATCATCGGCGGCGGGATGCCGGTAGGCGCCTTCGGCGGCCGCCGTGAGGTAATGGACGCTCTGGCGCCCACCGGTCCGGTCTATCAGGCGGGCACCCTCTCCGGCAACCCTATCGCCATGGCGGCTGGCTGCGCCTGCCTGAACGAAGTGGCGCAGCCGGGGGTCCATGAAACCCTGACTGAACTGACTAACCAGCTGGCGCAAGGCCTGCTGGACGCGGCGCGTGACGCCGGGATCCCGCTGGTGGTCAATAACGTCGGCGGCATGTTCGGCATCTTCTTTACCGATGCCGAAACCGTCACCTGCTATCAGGACGTGGTGAAGTGCGACGTTGAACGATTCAAGCGCTTCTTCCATCTGATGCTGGAGGAAGGCGTGTACCTGGCGCCGTCAGCGTTTGAGGCCGGCTTTATGTCCGTGGCCCACAGCGAAGAAGATATCGACAACACCATCGACGCCGCGCGCCGGGTATTTGCCAAGCTGTAAGGTGCTTGAATGCCTGGTGGCGCAGGGATTTTCCCGGAGGAGGCGCATTGCGCCTTATCCGGGCTACCAAATCGCACAGCGCTGTAGCCCCGGTAAGCGATAGCGCCACCGGGGATGTTGAAGCCATCCAGGACCGTTAGCGACTCTGCTTTCTCAGCAAATAAATAAAGTAAGGCGCGCCGATAAAGGTCGACAGTAGCCCCGCCGGGATCTGATACGGGAACATCATCATCCGTCCGCACCAGTCGGCGAAGACCAGCAGCAGCCCGCCAGTCAGCCCTGAAATCACCATATGCGGTAGGGTTCGCCGGAAGCCCATCATCCGCGCGATATGCGGCGCCATCAGCCCGACAAAGCTCAGCGGGCCGATGGTCAGCGTCGCCGCCGCCGTCAGGCAGGCCGCCAGCAGCAGCAGAACAATCCGCGATGACGTCAGCGCCATGCCCACCGCTCGCGCCGCCTCCCCGCCCAGCGGCAGGATGGTTAACCAGCGACGACAGAGCGGCGCCAGCGCCAGCAGCGCCAGCATTACCGCGCCGCTACGCACCACCCTCTCCGGCGTCGCGCTATATGTCGACCCCGAGATCCACGTCAGGATCTGCGCCATACGCGGATCGCCGCTGGCCTGCAGCATCATCAGCAGCATAGTGAAGGCGGTGCTCAGCGCCATCCCCGCCAGCAGCATCCGATGCGGCGAGAAGCCGCCGCGCCCGGCGGCGAGCATAATGATCAGCAAGGTGGCCGCCGCGCCAAGGCTGCCGGCCGGCAGCAGCCAGCCAAAGGCGTCGCCAGGCACGAAGAACAGCATCAGCACCACGCCAAAAGCCGCGCCGGAGCTGATGCCCAGCACTTCCGGGCTGGCCATCGGGTTGCCGGTCAGGCGCTGGATAATACAGCCGGCGACCGCCAGCATGACCCCGGCGAACAGCGCCGACAGCACCCGCGGCCAGCGCCAGGGCAGCAGTTGCTCCAGCAGATCGCCGTGGGCCCACAGCCAGCCGTGGGCATCGCGACCAAAGGCCAGCGCCACGCTCACCGCCAGCAGCAGCAACGCGACGCCTGCGAGAACAAACCATTGCACATGATAGCGCTCAGGCTGCACATTATCGCCGCCGTTCATCACCGGGGCGCTGATGCTGCGCAACCGCGGCAGCAGCCACAGCAGCAGCGGCGCGCCAATCAGGGCGGTGACCGAGCCGGTGGAGACTTCCCGCCATACCCGGCTCAGCCAGAGGATCACCTGATCGGAAAGCCACAGGAGCAGCGCGCCGATCAGCGCCGCCAGCAGCAGCCGCGCCAGCAGCCGACGGGCGCCAAGCATTTTCGCCAGCAGCGGCGCGAACAGGCCGATAAAGCCGATAATCCCTACCGCGTTCACCAGCAGCGCGCTGATGACGATCGCCAGCGTCAGGGCGCCGAGGCGCGCCAGGGACAGCGCCAGCCCGAGGTTACGCGCCACCCCGTCATCGAGCCCCATCAGGGTCAGCGGCCGCAGCAGCAGCAAGGTGAGTATTGCCCCGCCAAGCAGCTGCGGCCACAGGCGCTGCGCTACGCTCCAGTCGGTCTGCGTCAGCGTCCCGGTGCTCCACAGGAACATGCTTTGCAGCTGGTCGTGATGGAAAATCACCATCAGCTGGTTAAGCGCGCCACAGTAAAGGCTGACCACCAGCCCCGCCAGGATCAGCGTTACCGGCGACAGGCGCTTACCCCACGAGACGCCAAACACCAGCGCGCCCACCAGACAGGCCCCGGCCAGCGCGGCGAATTGCGACGCCAGCACGCCGGGAATAGCCCATAACGTGGTGACCGTTATCCCCAGCTGCGCGCCGGTGGCGACGCCAAGGGTGGTCGGTTCCGCCAGCGGATTACGCAGCACCTGCTGGAACAGGACGCCAACCAGTCCCAGCCCGGCCCCCACCAGCAGCGCAACAGCCAGTCTCGGTAACAAACTGTAATGAAACAGCATTTGGGCAATATCATCGACATCCGGCTGCCACAGCGCCTGCCGCCACTGCGCATAGGGCAAGGCGACATTGAGGTTGACGATGCTCAGCGCGAAGGCGACGCCCAGCAGCCCGGCCAGCAGGATAATAGCTAACGGCGAGAGACGCGTATTCATGCCGGACTCCCCTGGGCATCAGCCAGCACGCGGGCAAAATGCATCGCTGACAGCGTCGCGCCGTAGAACCAGACCGCCGGAACGCGCTGGAAGCGGCCCGCGCGCACGAAGGGCATCGCCTGCCAGAGCGGCGTCGCCAGCAGTTGAGCCATATCTCGCTCATTGCCATGGTCGAAACAGATGACATCGGCTTCGTTAAATGCCGCCAGCCTGTCGATGCCAACGCTAACGCTTCCCCAGAATGCCGCTTCGCCGTGCCAGGCGTTTTTAATACCGAAGCGATCAAGCACCTCCTGGAACAGGCAGTTTTCGCCAAACACCAGCACGTGGCGGGGATCGAGCAGAGAGATCATCAGCAGCGGACGATCGCCGCGCCCGGCAAAACGCGGACGCAGGCTCTCCATCAGCGCGTCGAACTCCGCCAGATGGCGCTTCGCCTGCTGCGTTTTGCCCAGCAGATCGGCCATTTCCAGTAGCGAACGCTGGGCCATCGCCAGCGGCCGTTTGCCGTCGCTGAAGGTGAAACCGCGGCCGGGCGCGATACGCGCCAGCTTCTCCGGCGACGGGCCGTAGCCCGCCGACCAGACGATAAACGACGGTTTCATCTGCGTCAGCAGTTCAAGGTTGGGTTCGGTACGCAGACCAACATCGATCACCGAGTCGGGCAGCGCGGGTTCGTTCACCCACAAGCGATAGTTGGGAATATCGGCCACGCCATAGGGCGTCACGCCGAGCGCCAGCAGCAGCTCCGCGGGCAGCCACTCCAGGGCGACCACGCGCTGCGGGTCGACGTCGGCCGCCTGCGCGCCGCGCATCTGCCACAGCAGCGGCGAGAGCGCCATCGCGATCAGCAGGCGGCGTCGGGTTATCAGAGTTGGGTTCATCATCAATAGACAAAGCTTACCGGCGCCGCACCGGCTGGGTGTGGCAGGATCCCCATCG
>OGUJ01001024.1_pt1 | contig 18268 bp, 13 predicted proteins | sample 1573661 | NCBI WGS metagenome assembly OGUJ01 (sample SAMEA2581933, study PRJEB24529) | metagenome | biome: Human gut stool | place: China | collected 2011
AAATACTGCGGGGAAAAACAGAAACAGCTCCGGGATCAGAAAAGCGGCCGCTATAAAAGCGGTACACAGAACCAGGTGAAGCCTTTTTGACTGTGCAAAATAACTGGTACAGCACAAACACAGGCACAGGAGAAAGGCGCATACAAAAAAATAATCCAGTTTTCTGAAAAAAAGGAAAAAGAAGCCGGACAATATGAATAATCCAGTATTTTCAAGATGGCGCATCGTACAATTCCTCCCGGTAAACAGATTTATCTTTGGATATCCTCAGTATAATACAAAATCAGGATCCGGGCAAAGGAAAAGGCAAAAGGAAAGACGGAAAGTGACATTTGTCATGTGGGGAAATGACAGCGTTCACTACCGGATGGAAAGCGGGCAGTTTATAATTTGGGTATCAGCTGTAGGAAAAGAACAGCGTTCGATCAAACAAGGAGGAGACATATATGGGTGGAACAGAGCGTTTTCAGGAAAATGGAATCATACAGATAGAAAATCTTGTAAAAAGATACGGTTCTTTTGTTGCCCTGGATCATTTGAATCTGAATGTTCGGGAAGGGGAAATTTTCGGACTTCTGGGACCAAACGGATCGGGTAAAACAACGGTGATCAACTGTATGCTGGCACTTTTGAAATATGATAAAGGCAGTATACGGATATTCGGTCAGGAGATGGCACCGGATCATTATGAGGTGAAAAAGCAGATAGGGATCATACTTCAGAATGTGGCGGTTTTTGATGAACTGACAGTATATGAGAATATTGATTATTTCTGCGGACTTTATGTAAAAGAGAAAGAAAAAAGAAAAAGTCTTGTAAAAGAGGCGATTGCTTTTGTAGGGCTGGAGGACTACCAAAAGACAAGACCAAAGAAGCTCTCCGGCGGACTCTTAAGAAGGCTGAATATTGCCTGTGGCATTGCACACAAGCCCAGATTGATTATTCTGGATGAACCTACAGTGGCTGTGGATCCGCAGAGCAGAAACCGGATTCTGGAAGGAATTCAGGAGCTGAACAGACAGGGAGCAACCATTGTTTATACCTCTCATTATATGGAAGAGGTGGAGCAGATCTGCAGCAGGATTGCGATCATGGATCATGGAAGGAGTATTGCTGTTGGCACCAAAGAACAGCTTACCGGGATGATCAAAACAGGGGAAAAGGTGACGATCGAGGCGGTCGTACTAAGTGAGGAGCAGCTTGCAGGAATCAGAGAGCTGCCGCATGTATTCGCTGTTGATTATCAAAATGACATTCTTACTGTACAGTGTACAAAAGCCAGACATAACCTTGTGCGGATCCTTCACTGTCTGGAGGAGCAGGGGACTGCTTTTGGAAGAGTCTACTCAGAGCTGCCGACTCTGAATGATGTATTTCTTGAGATTACAGGAAAGCAGCTTCGCGATTAGAGGGGGGGGAGAGAGATGTTTCATTTGATAAAATACAGTGTGATCAGAAAAGTAAAGAATTTCAGTATGTTATTTTGGCCCTGCATGTTTCCGCTGATTCTCGGAACGCTGTTTTATTTTGCATTCGGGAACATTTCAGAGTCAGATTTTGAAACTGTTCAGGCTGCTTTTGTGGAAGAGAATCCGGGAGATTCAGTATTTCCGTCATTCCTGGAAGAAGTCAGCAAAGAAGAAACTTTGATCCATGTGGAAACAATGACAGAAAAAGAAGCGTTGCAGAAGCTTGAGGATCAGAAAATCTCCGGAATTTTTTATGGAACAGAAACGCCTTATCTGAAGGTGGGAAAAAACGGACTTGCTCAGAGTATTATGCAAAGTCTTCTGGAGAGCTATCTAAATGGAAAGGATACGCTGGAAACAGTGGCAGATGTACATCCTGAAAATATGAAAAAGGCGGTTGCCGCGATGTCGGACTATCAGGAACTGGTAGAGAATGTTTCCGCAGGCGGCAGAACGACCAACGGGAACATGGGATTCTTTTATGCGCTGGCTGCGATGGCGTGCATGTACGGCTGTTTTATCGGTCTTGGTTCTGCGATGTGGCTGCAGGCAAACCTGAGTACTTTGGCTGCGAGACAATGTGTATCTCCGGTACACAGACTGAAGATGATACTTACGGAGCTGATCTCTTCTTTTATACTTCATTTTTTAAATGTGGTGATTTTAATTGTTTACTGCAAATATGTACTTCAGATGGAATTTCAGGGAAGTATGGGAAAAATGCTGCTGATTGTGGCGGCAGGCTGTGTAATCGGAGTGAGTATGGGAATTCTGGTGTGCAGTATCGGCAAGTTCAGCGAGGGGATCAAGGTTGGAATCATGCTTGGGATTTCTATGACAACCAGTGTGCTGGCTGGTCTTGTGAATGTACAGATAAAACATGCCGTTGACCGTGCATTGCCCCTTGTAAACAAACTGAATCCGGCGGCAGTAATCTCAGATGCTTTTTACTGTATTAATGTGTATGACGATCCGGTACGGTTCAGAAATGACATTCTTACACTATTTATCATGTGCGCAGTAATTCTTGCAGTTTCATTTGTGGTTGTCAGGAGGGAACGTTATGACAGTATTTAAAGGATACATGAAGATTATCGGTCAGAACAGAATGTTGATACTGCTATATGTTGCTATTTTTTTCGGATGTACGCTTCTGTTTCAGTCCACAGCGGGAAAGTCAGAAACAAGTTATCAGGCGGAAAAGCTGAATATTGGAATTGTCGATGAGGATGGAGGAAGTCTTGCAGAGTCTCTGACAGAGTATCTTGGAAATCTGCATCATCTGATTCCTGTAGAAAATGACGTTTCTGAGATACAGGAAAAGCTGTATTACAGAGAAGTGTATTATGTGGTCAGAATTCCGGAGAATTTTTATGAGAAATGTATCAAGGGAGACGAAAAACTTTCTGTGACAAAAATTCCGGATACATATTCGGGCAGTTATGTGGATCAGCAGATCAACAGCTTTCTGAATAATGCCAGAACGTATCAGGCAGCAGGATTTACGGAGGCGGAAGCAGCGAGTGCTCTTGAGAGGACACAAAGCGTGAAGGTAACCTTTTTAAAGGATGGGAAAAACACAGAAGATGCTCCGTATGTATATTATTTTCGGTATATGCCGTATCTGTTTCTGGCATTATCTGGATTTGTGATGGGTAATATTCTGATTGTTTTTCATAATCCAGATCTGAAAAAAAGGATGGCGGCATCTCCTGTTTCCGGAAGAAGACAAAGTCTGGAGGGGATTTTGTGCATGAGCCTGGCAGGGATTGCGCTGTGGATCTTTGTAATTGTAATTGCGATTGTATTTTTTGGAAAAGATTTTTATACATCAGGAAATTTTGCATATTACCTGTTGAATTCGGTATTCATGCTTTTCGTAGCGATTGCGCTGGCATATCTGATGGGAACAATTGCACCGAACAGAGACGCGTTGACCGGAATTGCGAATATCATTTCTCTGGGAATGTGCTTTCTGGGAGGTGCGTTTGTGCCTCTTGAGTTCATGGGAAATGATGTAAAAGCTGTGAGTCAGTTCCTTCCGGTATACTGGTATGAGAAAGCAAATGATATTCTTGCTGATTTCGGACATCTGACAGCTTCTGCAAAAGGACAGTTCTTGCAGGCGATTATGATACAGCTTGTTTTCGCAGCAGCATTTGTCTGCCTGGTACTGGTGGTTGAAAAATATAAAAGAGTGGATTCATAGCAGGATGCGGACTGTGACTGTGGTGGAGCGACTGCGGGAAGTGGAGAATTAGGAAAAAACCAACTTGACAAACAGGAATTGTCAGTGTAAAATGCAAAACATATCAGACAAAGGCGTCTTTTACGTATATTTTTACGTGAAGGGGGCCTTTTTTTGTTGTGATAAGAGAATCTGATTACAGGAGGGGCTTGATTATGTGTTCAATTATAGGATATTGCGGTATTTGCGATGATCTGGATGAGTTTCAGAAAGGATTTGATAAAACGATTTCCAGAGGACCGGATGACAGCAGGATTGTAGATACCGGAAATGGTCTGCTTGGATTCCACAGACTTGCGATCATGGGGCTTACGGCATCCGGGATGCAGCCGTTTTCACTGGGTGGCAGTTATGTGGTATGCAATGGAGAGATTTTCGGATTTGAGCGTTTGAGAGAAAGCCTTTCCGACAGATATACGTTTCAGAGTGATTCGGACTGCGAAGTGCTTCTGCCGCTCTATGAGACATATGGCACAGAAATGTTTCGTATGCTGGATGCGGAGTTTGCCTGCATCATCTATGACGGAAAAACACAGGAATATATTGCGGCAAGAGATCCGATCGGTATCCGCCCGCTCTATTATGGATATGATAAGAAGGGAATTATCGTATTTGCAAGTGAAGCCAAAAATCTGATCGGGCTGTGTGAAAAAATCCGTCCGTTTCCGCCGGGGCATTATTATAAAGACGGAGAATTTGTCTGCTACTGCGATATTACAAAGGTGGATGAGATCTGTCAGGATGATCTGGAGCAGGTGTGTGCCAATATTCGGGAGAAACTGGTGACCGGGATCGAAAAGCGGCTGGTGGCAGATGCGAAAGTCGGATTTCTTCTCTCCGGAGGGCTGGATTCGTCGCTTGTGTGCGCAGTGGCAGCGAGAAAGAGTAAAACTCCGATCCGTACATTTGCAATTGGGATGCAAAAAGATGCCATCGATTTGAAATACGCAAAAGAGGTGGCAGATTACATCGGAAGTGAGCATACAGAAGTAATCATTACAAAAGAGGATGTGCTCTCGGCACTGGAGGATGTGATCGGACTTTTGGGAACGTTCGATATTACAACGATCCGTGCCAGCATAGGGATGTATCTTGTCTGCAAAGCCATTCATGAGCAGACGGATATCCGGGTTCTTCTGACCGGAGAAATTTCAGATGAACTGTTTGGATACAAATATACGGATTTTGCACCGTCGGCGCAGGCATTTCAGAAAGAATCAGAAAAGCGGGTCAGAGAGCTGCATATGTACGATGTCCTTCGGGCAGACCGGTGTATTTCCGTAAATTCTCTGGAAGCCAGAGTGCCATTTGGAGATCTGGACTTTGTCCGGTATGTGATGGCAATCGATCCGGAGAAAAAGCAGAATGTGTATCGGAAAGGAAAATATTTGCTCCGCCATGCGTTTGAGAAAGGGGACTATCTGCCGGAACATATTCTCTGGAGAGAAAAGGCAGCATTTTCGGATGCGGTGGGACATTCTATGGTAGACGACCTGAAAGAGTACGCTGATACCTGCTACACAGAGGAAGCGTTTGAAAAGGAACGTCAAAAATATACTTATGCACAGCCGTTTACAAAAGAGTCTCTTTTGTATCGGGAGATTTTTGAAAAATATTATCCGGGACAGGCGGAAATGATCGCAGGCTTCTGGATGCCGAATCAGGAGTGGGAGGGCTGTGATGTGACAGATCCATCTGCACGCGTACTGGCGAACTATGGCGCCAGCGGAGAGTAAAAGGTGTGAACAGAAAAATAAACAGAGAGGAATAGGATAGAATGAAAAATTACATGGAACAAGAGACAAAAAGTCTGTATCGGGAACAATTTGAGCATGATAACTGTGGAATCGGCGCGGTAGTAAACAGCAAAGGGATCAAAAGTCACAAAACCGTGGAAAACGCGCTGAAGATTGTAGAAAACCTGGAACACAGAGCGGGAAAGGATGCCGAAGGGAAAACCGGAGATGGTGTCGGAATTCTGCTTCAGATCTCTCATAAGTTTTTTCAGAAGGTCTGTAAAGAGCTGGGGATCAGCCTGGGAGAAGAAAGAGAGTACGGGATCGCGCAGTTTTTCTTCCCGCAGGAAGAATTACAGCGCAATCAGGCAAAGAAGATGTTTGAGATCATTGTAGAAAAAGAAGGGCTGGAACTTCTTGGATTTCGTGAGGTTCCGGTGCATCCGGAGGTGCTGGGAGAAAAGGCAAGAAGTTGTATGCCGCACATTGTTCAGGCATTCATCAAAAAGCCGGAGCATGTGGAGAAAGGACTGGAGTTCGAGAGGAAGCTTTATATTGCCCGCCGGGTGTTTGAGCAGAGTAATGACAACACCTATGTGGTATCCATGTCCAGCAGAACGATCGTATACAAAGGAATGTTTTTAGTGGGACAGCTTCGGACATTTTTTGCGGATCTTCAGGATCCGGATTATGAGTCTGCGATCGCACTGGTACATTCCCGTTTCAGTACGAATACAAATCCAAGCTGGGAGAGAGCGCATCCGAACCGTTTTATGGTACACAATGGAGAGATCAATACGATCCGCGGAAATGCAGACAAGATGCTGGCAAGAGAGGAAACTATGGAATCCGGTGCCTTGAAAGGAGAGCTTCACAAGATTCTTCCGGTTGTAGATACCAGAGGATCTGACTCTTCCATGCTGGATAACACGCTGGAATTCCTGGTGATGAGCGGAATGGAGCTTCCGCTGGCGATGATGATCGCAATTCCGGAGCCATGGAGCAAAAATGCCACACTTTCTCAGGATGTCAGGGATTTTTATCAGTACTATGCGACTATGATGGAGCCATGGGACGGTCCTGCTTCCATCGTGTTCTCAGACGGAGATATCATGGGAGCGGTTCTGGATCGAAACGGTCTGCGTCCGTCCCGTTATTATGTGATGAAAAACGGAGATTTGATCCTGGCTTCCGAAGTCGGAGTTCTGGATGTGCCGGAGGAAGAGGTCGTGTTAAAAGAACGTCTCCATCCGGGAAAAATGCTGTTGGTCGATACAGTAAAAGGCAAAATATATCAGGACGAAGAGCTGAAGGAAATGTATACAACAAAGCAGCCTTACGGAGAATGGCTGGACAGCAATCTGGTGGAACTCAAAGACTTGAAAATTCCGAATATGCGTGTAGAAGAGTACGAGCCGGTAAAGAGAAAACAGCTTCAGAAAGCATTTGGATACACATACGAAGAATATCGCAATTCAATTCGGAACATGGCATTAAACGGAGGCGAATCCATTGCGGCAATGGGTGTGGACACACCGCTTGCAGTGCTTTCTGATAAGAGACGTCCGCTGTTTGATTATTTTAAACAGCTCTTTGCGCAGGTGACCAATCCGCCGATCGATGCGATCCGTGAGGAAATCGTGACCTGTACGACTGTCTATGCAGGAAAACAGGGAAATCTTCTGGAAGAAAAAGAAGAAAACTGCCGGGTATTAAAGATCAACAATCCGATCCTGACAAATACAGATATGTTGAAGATCAAAAAAATGAAAAAAGAAGGATTCCGGGTTGCAGTTGTTCCGATTACTTATTATAAAAGCACGAAGCTGGAGAGAGCTCTGGAGCGCCTGTTCGTGGAAGTTGACAAGGCATATAAAGACGGAGCAGACATTCTGGTACTGTCTGACCGGGATGTGGATGAAAACCATATGGCGATCCCGTCTCTTCTGGCAGTTTCTGCAGTGCATCAGCATCTGGTGGCAACGAAGAAACAGACCTCACTTTCTCTGATCCTGGAGTCGGGAGAACCAAGGGAGGTTCATCACTTTGCGACACTGCTCGGATATGGAGCGTGCGCAGTGAATCCGTATCTTGCATTGGATACGATCCATGAGCTGATCGAAGAGGAGATGCTGGACAAGGACTACTATGCGGCAGTGGAGGATTATACACTGGCGATCCTGCACGGAATCGTGAAGATTTCATCCAAGATGGGAATTTCCACGATCCAGTCTTATCAGGGAGCGAAGATCTTTGAAGCGATTGGAATTTCAAAAGAAGTGACAGACAAATATTTCGCAGGTACAGTCAGCCGTGTGGGCGGTATCACCATGGAGGATATCGAGAAGCAGGTAGATGAATACCATACAAAAGCATTTGATCCGCTGGGACTGACAACGAATCTGGCGCTGGAGAGTATGGGAAAACACAAGAGACGTGCAGATGGTGAAGAACACCGCTATAATCCGGAGACGATCCATTTGCTGCAGCAGGCGACCTGGACCGGGAATTATGAATTGTTTAAAGAGTATACGAAAAAGATCGATGCAGAGGAGACGGGATATCTGAGAAGCCTCATGGATTTTGCCTATGCAGAAAAAGAGATTCCGCTGGATGAAGTGGAGAGTGTGGAAGATATTGTGAAGCGATTTAAGACAGGAGCCATGTCCTACGGATCCATTTCACAGGAAGCGCATGAGACACTGGCAATCGCGATGAATCATCTGCATGGAAAATCCAACTCCGGAGAAGGCGGAGAGAGTGACGAGCGCCTGGATTCCGCAAATACAGAAACAGACAGATGTTCTGCCATCAAACAGGTTGCATCCGGAAGATTTGGTGTGACAAGCCGTTATCTGGTCAGCGCAAAGGAAATCCAGATTAAACTGGCACAGGGCGCGAAACCGGGTGAAGGAGGTCATCTGCCGGGGAAAAAGGTGTATCCGTGGGTGGCAAAGACAAGACATTCCACACCGGGAGTGAGTCTGATTTCTCCGCCGCCGCATCACGACATTTATTCGATCGAAGATCTGGCACAGTTGATCTATGATTTGAAAAATGCAAATAAATACTCCAGAATCTCTGTGAAACTGGTATCAGAAGCAGGCGTCGGAACCGTAGCAGCAGGTGTGGCAAAAGCAGGAGCACAGGTAATTCTGATTTCCGGTTACGACGGCGGTACCGGTGCTGCTCCGGAAAGTTCCATCCACAATGCGGGACTTCCGTGGGAACTTGGTCTGGCTGAGACTCATCAGACACTGATCCAGAACGGACTGCGTGAACGTGTGAAGATCGAAACAGACGGAAAACTGATGAGCGGAAGAGATGTGGCGATCGCGGCACTTCTGGGAGCGGAAGAATTCGGATTTGCGACAGCTCCGCTTGTAACGCTTGGCTGTGTGATGATGCGCGTATGTAATTTGGATACCTGTCCGGTGGGAATTGCTACACAGAATCCGGAACTTCGCAAACGTTTCCAGGGAAAACCGGAGTATGTAGAGAACTTCATGCGGTTTGTTGCCCAGGAGCTCAGAGAATATATGGCGAAACTCGGAGTTCGTACGGTAGATGAGATGGTAGGAAGAACAGACCTCTTAAAGAGAAATGAAACGAAGCATTCCCGGATGGCAGACAAGATGGATCTGGGTGAGATTCTGTATCATCCGGCAAAAGAAAATGTGACATTTAAAGAAGGAAAAGCCTATGACTTCCAGCTGGAAAAAACACTGGATGAGAGAGTTCTGTTAAAGAAACTGAAAACTGCGGTAGAAAAAGGAAACAAAGCAGTTCTGGAAACAGAGGTGAAAAATATCGACCGTTCTGCAGGTACGATCCTCGGCGCGGAGATTACCCGTTTCCACAAAGAAGGACTGCCGGAAGATACCATTGTTGTAAACTGCAAGGGAGTCGGCGGACAGAGCTTCGGAGCATTTATTCCGAAGGGACTGACCATGACACTCTGCGGAGATACCAACGACTATTATGGAAAAGGACTTTCCGGTGGAAAACTGGTTGTATATCCGCCGAAGAACAGAGGATATAAAGCCGAGGAAAATATCATTGTCGGAAACGTGGCGCTTTACGGTGCAACGGCAGGAAAAGTGTTCATCAACGGTGTTGCAGGAGAGCGTTTCGCAGTCCGCAATTCCGGAGCGTATGCCGTTGTAGAAGGGGTAGGTGAGCACGGATGTGAATATATGACCGGCGGACGTGTGGCAGTGCTTGGAAAAACAGGAAAGAACTTTGCTGCGGGAATGAGCGGAGGAATCGCCTACGTTCTGGATGAAAACAGTCATCTTTACCGCAATCTGAACAAGGCCATGATCGCAATTGAAAAAGTGGAGAACAAATATGACATCCAGGAGCTTCGCGCAATGATCGAGGAGCATGTGGAAAATACAGGTTCTGCGCGCGGAAAAGAGATTCTTGCCGACTTTGATGCGTATCTGCAGAAATTTAAAAAGATTATTCCTCATGATTATAAGAAGATGATCGCACTGGCTTCCAAGTGGGAAGAACGGGGAATGAGCAGCGAACAGGCACAGATGGAAGCCTTTAATGAGAGTTTTCAGATGAAAGAAAGTGAGGTATAGAAACAATGGGAAAACCAACAGGATTTTTAGATTACGAAAGAAAAAATACAAAGGCAGAAACACCGCTTCAGAGAATCCGTCATTTTCATGAGTTTAAAACTTCACTGCCTGTAAAAGAACAACAGAAACAGGGCGGACGCTGCATGGACTGCGGCGTGCCGTTCTGCCAGAACGGCAGCCTGCTCGCAGGCATGACATCCGGATGTCCGCTTCACAATCTGGTGCCGGAGACCAATGATCTGATCTATCGCGGGAACTGGAAACAGGCATATGAGCGTCTCGAAAAGACACATTGTTTTCCGGAATTTACCGGAAGAGTCTGCCCGGCGCTCTGTGAGGCGGCATGTACCTGTGCCTTGAACGGAGATCCGGTGGCAATTAAGGACAACGAGAAAATGATCATTGAACATGCATTCCAGAACGGATGGGTGACAGCACAGCCGCCGAAGGTGCGTACCGGAAAGACGGTGGCAGTGATCGGAAGTGGACCGGCAGGTCTTGCTGCGGCATTACTGCTCAACCGAAGAGGGCATCAGGTGACTGTATTTGAGCGAAGCGACAGAATCGGAGGACTTCTGTGCTATGGAATTCCGAATATGAAACTGGAAAAAGACATTGTAGAGAGAAGAGTCCGGCTGATGAAAGAAGAAGGCGTTCTTTTTAAAACCGGAGTGAATGTAGGAAAAGATGTGACTGCAGCAGAGCTTCAAAAACAGTTCGACCGGGTGATCTTAGCCTGCGGAGCATCGAATCCGAGAGATATCGAGGTGCCGGGAAGAGACAGTAAAAATATTTATTTTGCTGTGGATTTCCTGTCTTCGGTAACAAAGAGTCTCCTGGATCAGGATCTGAAAGAGGGCACTTTTATCCCGGCAAAAGGGAAACATGTGCTGGTGATTGGAGGCGGTGATACAGGAAATGACTGCGTGGGGACCGCGATCCGACTGGGGGCCAAATCGGTTACACAGCTGGAGATGATGCCCAAGCCTTCCAAAGAGAGAACAAAGTCCAATCCATGGCCGCAGTGGCCGCGCACGGAGAAGACGGACTATGGTCAGGAAGAGGCCATTGCAGTCTTTGGAAAAGATCCGAGAATGTATCAGACAACGGTAAAGGAATTCCAGAAGGACAAAAACGGAAATGTCAAAAAAGCAGTTCTGGTCAGCCTGGAGCCTCAAAAAGATAAAAAGACAGGCAGAATGCAGATGGTTCCCGTTCCGGGCAGTGAAAAAGTGGTGGATGCTAATCTGGTACTGATCGCCGCAGGGTTTACGGGCAGCCAGAAATATGTAACAGATGCATTTGGGGTATCTGTAGATGCAAGAACAAATGTAGCGACAAAAGAAGAAACGTATGAGACCAATGTACCGGGGGTATTTGCAGCAGGAGATGTGCGCAGAGGTCAGTCGCTGGTCGTATGGGCGATCCAGGAAGGAAAACAGGCTGCAAAAGCAGTCGATTATTCTTTGATGGGGTATACAAATCTGTAAGAGAGAAATATAATAGGATCATAGTGTAAGACAAGGAGAGGATGTTATGGAGAAGTATAGAAAAACAGAAATTCTGCAGATCGTGGAGGAAGAAGGCGTTGAGTTTATCCGTCTGCAGTTTACGGATATGTTCGGAACCTTGAAAAATGTCGCAGTTCCGGTCAGCTGCCTGGAAAAAGCAATGGATGACCGCTGCACGATCGACCTGGCTTCTTTGAACGGATTTGCAAAAGAAGAGGAGACAGAGTTGTATCTCAAGCCGGATTTTTCTACGTTTACCATACTGCCATGGCGTCCTCAGAATGGAAAAGTTGCCCGTTTTCTGTGTGATGTATGCACAGAGGATGGCAGCGAATACGAACTGAGCCCGCGGCTGATCCTGAAACGGGCACTGGAAAAAGCAGAAAAACAGGGCTATACACTGGAAGTGAATCCGGAGTGTGAATTTTTCCTGTTCCATACAGATGACGATGGAATGCCGACTACCGTTTCGCACGAAAGAGCAGGGTATCTGGATACGTCGCCGATCGATCTGGGCGAGAATACAAGAAGGGACATTATTCTGACACTGGAGGAGATGGGATATCAGATTACATCTTCTCATCATGAGATTGCGCCGGCACAGCATGAGATCGACTTTGCGTTTGAAGATGCGCTTTCCACTGCAGATAAGGTGATGACATTTAAAATGGCAGTCCGTACGATTGCAAAGCGCTACGGTCTTCATGCCACATTTATGCCGAAACCACGGCAGGATGTAAATGGTTCCGGTCTGCATCTGCACATGCGGCTTCTTAAGAACGGCAGAAATGTGTTTACCGGTGAAAACGGTGAATTGAGCACAGACGGCGAAGCATTTCTGGCGGGAATTCTGGGACATGTTGTGGGGATGACAGCAGTGTTTAATCCATTGGTCAATTCTTATAAGCGTCTGGTTCCGGGATTTGAGGCACCTTCCGATGTGACCTGGTCCAGAACACAGAGAAATGCGCTGCTCCATGTCAGAAAACGCAGAGGAGAAGGCGTGGATCTGGAACTGAGAAGTCCGGATTGTGCGGCAAATCCATATCTGCTTCTGGCACTTTGTCTGGAAGCAGGACTGGATGGAATCAGGAAACAGCAGAAAGCGCCAAAGGAACTGACAGAAGATATCTGCAGACTGTCCGATGAGGAGAAAAAGCAACGAAAAATTCAGAGCCTTCCGGAAAATCTGGGAGTGGCACTGGATGCAATGGGGCAGGATCTGTTGGTGCGGGAAGTGCTTGGAGAATCCTATGTTGCGGAATATCAGAAAATGAAACGCCGAGAATGGAAAAACTATCTGGAACAGGTAACAAAGTGGGAACTGGAGCAGTATCTGTATCTGGTTTAAGAAAATCAATGGAGGCCGCAGATGGGAGTCATCGTTGTCGTATTACCAAAGCTTGAGAATGCGAAAAAAGTGAAGAAAATACTGCTTGAACACGGATTTCAGACGGTGTTTGCGTGTTCTTCTGCCTCTTCGGCTCTTCAGATGGTTGGTGAATATTCGTATGGTCTTGTCATCAGCGGGTACCGGATGCCGGATATGTATTATCTGGATCTGGTAGATTGCCTGCCGCGGGATTTTGAATCCATTCTGTTAGGATCCGAGGAGACGGTGGCACAAGTCGGTGCAGGGATTTTATCCCTGACCATGCCGATCAAAGCCTATGATCTGGTCAATACCGCAGATATGGTGCTTCGTCAGCTGGAGCGGCGGATCAAAAAGAAAACCCGGACACCCAAAAAACGGAGTGAGAAGGAACAGAATTATATCCGTAATGCAAAATTTCTGTTGATGGAGAGAAACTATCTGACAGAGGAGGAAGCTCACAAATATCTGCAGAAATGCAGTATGGATAATGGAACCAATATGGTGGAGACAGCACAGATGATCCTGACGCTGCTGTTTGATGAGACATAACTGGAAAATAGTGAGGAAAATAGAATGCCGAATTTAAATGAAAATTATTTGAAACTGCAGGAAAATTATCTTTTTTCGGAGATTGCACACCGTGTTGCTGCGTATACGAAGCAGCATCCGGAAAAAAATGTGATACGTCTGGGAATCGGAGATGTCACACGTCCTCTGTGTCAGTGTGCCGGAGAGGCACTTCTTGAAGGGGCAAAAGAGATGATGTCTGCGGATACGTTTAAAGGATATGGCCCGGAGCAAGGGTATGAAGATACCAGAAAAGCCATTGTGGACTATTACAAAAGAAGTGGTGTAGAGATCAATGCGTCTGCCGTATTTGTGTCAGACGGGGCAAAGAGTGATACAGGAAATATCACGGATCTGTTTGCACACGATAATGTGATTCTGATCCCGACACCGGTTTATCCTGTCTATGTGGACTCCAATGTTATGTGCGGAAATAAAGTGGAGTATATTGAGGGAAATGCAGACAATGACTTCCTTCCGATGCCGGACTGGGATCAGCATGCGGATATCATTTATATCTGTTCGCCAAACAATCCGACCGGCGCATGCTATAACAAAAGCCAGTTAAAAGAGTGGGTGGATTATGCGCTGAAGAATCAGGCAGTGATCCTTTTTGATGCGGCTTATGAGGCGTTTGTGTCTGATCCGGAACTTCCGAGAAGTATCTATGCCGTAGAAGGGGCAAAACAGTGCGCGATTGAGTTCTGTTCCCTTTCCAAAACAGCGGGATTTACCGGAACCAGATGTGGATATACGATCGTTCCGCAGGAACTGGTATTTACAGCGTCCACAGGAGAAGAGATGTCGCTCAATGCCATGTGGAACAGACGTCAGTGCACAAAATACAATGGTACTTCCTATATTGTACAGAAAGCGGCAGCGGCAGTGTTCAGTGAGGAAGGCATCCGTCAGTGTCAGGAGAATCTGGAATACTACAGGGAGAATGCGCGTGTCATTACAGATACACTTTCAGATCTTGGCATCCGGTTTTATGGAGGGGTACATTCCCCGTATGTCTGGTTTGAATGCCCGAAGGACATGGATTCCTGGACGTTTTTTGACTATCTGCTGCATGAGATCCAGGTAGTCGGAACGCCCGGAGCCGGATTTGGAGAGAATGGAAAACGCTATTTCCGTCTGACCTCATTTGGTACTTACGAGAATACAGTAGAGGCAATGACGCGCTTCCAGGATCTTCTGGAAACAAAATAAAAAACGGAAGTTAGTATTCTCTGATAGGAAAAGTTTTCTTTCTTAAAAAAACATGAAGTTTATGACAGTAAGAGCCAAATATGGTATACTAATAGAGACTAAGTGAGAAGGGAGATTTTCCAAGTTGAGAGGAGAACACCAGATGGAAGACGCGATCAAGAATTATGAAGACGTGGACAGTTGGAAGACCGTCATTTTCTTATATAATGCAGCAATGAAAGAGGTAGGGACGAAGCTGGAAATCCTCAATGATGAGTTTCAGCACGTACATAAATATAATCCGATCGAGCATATCAAGACAAGGATCAAGACGCCGGAGAGTATCGTAAAAAAGCTCAAGCGATATGGCTATGAGACCTCGATCGAGAATATGCTCCGCTATATCAATGACATTGCAGGCGTACGGCTGATCTGTTCATTTACTTCCGATATTTACCGCCTGGCGGAGATGATCGGGAATCAAAGTGACTTAAAAGTGCTGGCAATTAAGGATTACATCAAAAAGCCGAAAGAGAGCGGATATAAGAGTTACCATATGCTGGTTTCCGTGCCGATCTTTCTGTCGGACAGTGTGGTAGATACCAAGGTAGAGATTCAGATCCGCACCATTGCGATGGATTTCTGGGCCAGTCTTGAGCACAAGATCTATTATAAGTTTGAAGGTGACGCACCGGATTATATCAGTCGTGAGCTGCAGGAGTGTGCGCAGATGGTGTCCGAGCTGGATGATAAGATGCTCTCTCTGAATGAGGCAATACAGGCATGTCTGGAAGTGGAGAATACGCCGGTACCTGTTGAGCTGGTAAAGGAGAATCAGGAACAGGAGAAGAAGCAGGAAGATATCGTAGAGCATATTTTGGGAAAAGAATCGTGATAGAAAAACAGCCGTGGCTGCCATGAAAAGTGGCAGCTACGGCTGTTTTTTTTGAGTCTGCTTTAAGATTTTTTCGTGCATTACGAACATAAGAACCAAGATGAAAAGCAGATATACCGGGAATAAGGCTGGGCTGATCGTATTTACGATCCATCCGAATACAGGCGGCATAAGGCAGGTTCCGATATAGGCAGACGCCATTTGTACGCCGATCATTGCCTGGGATCGATGTGCACCGAAATGCTCCGGTGTGGAGTGGATGATGCACGGATAAACCGGGGCGCATCCAAGTCCGATAAAAAGCAGTCCTAAAAGGGCAGTTACTTCTCCGATCGGTAATAGCAACAATATGATACCTGATAATATCACACATTGTCCCAGCCGTATCATCTGAGTGTCATTGAGTTTTAGGGTTAAAAATCCGCTGAGTGCCCTTCCTGCAGTGATTCCAATGAAAAACAGGCTGGCAAATCCGGCGGCAGTTTCAGAAGTCAGCCCCCAGTGTAAAACCAGATAGCTGCTGCCCCAAAGTCCGGTTGTCTGTTCCAGAGCACAGTAACAGAAAAACGTGATCATAATTTCTTTTGCACCTGAAATCCGAACAATCTGAGAGAGAGAAAGCGCCTGTTCGTGATATGACGCAGCAGTATGACTGCTTTTGGTAGGAACAGTTGGCTTTTTCCAAAGGGGTAGGCTGAACAGCAGTACGGCCGTCAGCAGGATCTGAAGAATGGAAATATAGCGGTATCCCATATTCCAGCTGTGTCCGTTTGATAATGCGTATCCCATAATATAGGGACCAAGGGAAGCTCCGACTCCCCACATACAATGCAGCCAGCTCATATGGCGGCTTGTATAATGAAGCGCAACATAATTGTTGAGTGCCGCATCTACGCATCCGGCACCGAGACCATAAGGAACGGCCCACAGACAAAGCGCGATAAATGTATGGCTTGTGGAAAATCCGAATAGTGCAGCTGCAGTCATGAAAACACTGACAGCGGTGATCTTTCCTGCACCGAAACGTTTAGTCAGACGGTCGCTTAGCAGGCTGGAGATGATGGTTCCGACTGCAATGATCATGGAAATCCCGCCGGCATAGGAAACAGGTACAGAAAATTCACGATACATCGTGGGCCAGACTGAGCCTAAAAGAGAATCCGGCAATCCAAGACTAATAAATGCCAGATAAATAACAGCTAACAATAGTTGAAACATATATAACCTCCTGCTTGAATGTTCTTGTGTAATAATATCGACATAGCAAGCTTGATACAACTTAATTTCCGACATATAATATAAAAAAAACGCCAAGTTTGAAAAGGAGATGTGAATATGGCACTGCAGGAGTGCAGATTGAATCTGAATCAGAAATTAAAAGAACTCCGGCCGCATGGAACGCTGGAATTTCCATGTGCGGGGTATTCTTCATACTATACAGGGCGGCAGGAGGACAGCATTCCGTGGCACTGGCATGAAGAGATTGAGATGGTATATGTTGCAGAAGGCAGGTTGGAATTAAAAATACCATCGGAATCGTTTTATGTTGAAACAGGAGATGCGTTTGTAATCAATTCCAATGTGCTCCACTATGCGATCGCTGCGGATTATTGTAAACTACATTCTCTGGTGTTTCATCCTACGCTTATTTTAGGAAATGAAGATTCGGTTTTTGCAAAAAAGTATGTACGTCCGCTCGTATCCTGTCACGCATTTTCCGGCTGTGCGGTTTCCCGGTTTGAGAATGCACATGTGATTCAGTGGTTTTGCAGTGCGTTTGACGCGATCGTACAGGAACCTCCGGGATTTGAATTTGTCGTTAGGGAGAATTTATCTAGAGTTTGTTTTTTCCTGACAGAAAAATTTAAAGATGAGCTGGAGGTACCGGAGACACTTCAAAGTCAGGACAATTTGCGGATACGAAAAATGTTGGAGTATATCCAGAGATATTATTTTGATGATATTAAGCTGGCGGATATTGCGAAGGCGGCAGACATCGGAGAAAGAGAATGTTTGCGCTGTTTTCAGAAGACAATACAGCTTTCGCCCATCCAGTATGTTTTGAAGTACAGGATCATACGGGGAGCGGAAATGCTTTTGCATAATCCGGAAAACAGCATTTCTGAAATAGCAACTGCCTGTGGTTTTGAAAGTCCCAGTAATTTTTCTAAGATTTCTTTTCTTTTCTCATCCTCCATAGGAGAACACTGGTTATATTCCCAACAAAGTGTTTTAGCTTTTATCTGCAATTCATTAGGTATTTCATCATATCTTAAACAATATTCTTTATTCATTTTCATTATTTCTAAAACTGTCATTTGAATTTTATCCTTTCATTATTTGATCAATTAACTTATATAATAATACCATTGTTCATCAATTCTTATATTAATTGTACACAAAAAATAAAAAAATTAATCACTATTAGGAGGTACAATTATGAAAATGAAAAAGTATATGGCGATGGGGCTAGGAGCAATAATGGCAGTAGGGATAGCAGTGTCGGGTGTTTTACCTGTATCAGCAGTGAACAACAATGAAAATGATGCATTCGGCAGACTGCTATATCAAACAGATGGAAGAGATATTTGATCGGACCCTTTGGAATGATGCCAATTTTGATGACTATCGGCAGGCTACGACAAATAAAAGCAAGTATGTCCGCAAAGTTCTGAAGGTTTACG
>OGUJ01001074.1_pt1 | contig 17715 bp, 18 predicted proteins | sample 1573661 | NCBI WGS metagenome assembly OGUJ01 (sample SAMEA2581933, study PRJEB24529) | metagenome | biome: Human gut stool | place: China | collected 2011
TATCTCCAGTGGATTTTTTTGTAAATGAGGGGGTAAGAAGTGAGAAAAAACAAAAGGAGTACTATAAGCAGGGAAAAAGTAAATGTGATGGGGTAGTAAATAGAAGTAAACATCAAGATGGAAAGGCAATAGATGTGTATTATGTGGGATGGGAGAGTGATGATAGCTTAACAGATGACAGATGGTATATTTTGATAGAGAGTTTTAAGAGAGCTGGAAAGATGTTGGGATTAAAGTTAAATTTTGGATATGATTGGGGCTGGGATAATCCCCATATAGAGTTAAGGTAGCACAAAAAATAAAAAGACCCCGAAGGGTTCGAGGAACACTATCTGTTCTTATACCACCACCAAACAATGATAAGTAGAACAATGAAAGTTCCACCTTCAATAGAATTGATGTTGATTGTGATGTACATATAGTGTACCTCCTTTGAAATATGCTCGATTATTTATAAGGCTCGTTACACCTTATAAATATGAAATAAGCTTCCACCGAAGTGAAAGCTTATTTCATAACGAATTTTTGCATATTTCAAAGTCCCCAACAGAGTGTCAATCAAAGATTGACTTATGTAGCTCTATTAAGTAACTAGATTATAGCATAAAAATGACAAAAAGTCAAAAAAGAGAGGGGATGAAAGAATGGGAAAAGTATTGGATATGGTAATCAAATTTGTAAAGTATTTTATCTGTAAATGGTTTGCAACAAAAGTGATAGAAAAGATAGTGATACTATTACTAGAGGAGCTAGTAAAAAGAACAGATAGTAAATTAGATGATAAAATCTATCAAGCAGTATTTGAAGAAGTAGAAAATAGAGCATAGGGTAAGAAGATGACAAGGGGAATAGAAAAGGGGGGCTAAATGAAAAAGCATAGCTATATAAAGTATATGATGTGGATAGGGAAAAGAGCAAATGAGTGGGGGTAAATATGGAGTATATAAAAATATTGAGTGGAATAGTGGCACTATTTATAGGTTATCACAAATTTATATTATCTTTACTAGATAGAAAGATAGATAAAGAGATCTGGGAAAGAGAGAAAAAACTTTTAGAGAGATTAGAGGAGGAGAATAGAAGGAATATGGTAGATGGAATTAAGAGAATAGAGGAGAGGATGGTGAGGATAGAGGAAAAATTAATGAGATAAAATTTGAAAAAGTACAAAAAATATAGTATATATTGATTAAGGCATATTTTATTATAAAATTAAAAGGGGGCTATTCTATGGTAAATATACAAAATCCAACTGAACTTTATATTTTAAAAAGATTAAAGGAACTTTCTGAAGAAGACCAATTATTGGCAGAAGAGATGGTAAGAAGTTTAGGTGAGTGGTGTAGAGTAGAGGAAGTAGCTAGCTATCTAAAGAAAAGTACTAGGTCCATATACCAAAGGATAGCTAATGATGAGATAATAAGTAGGCATTATGGAAATAGTGTAATTATTTTTACTAGAAGTTTAATCTTTATTTTAGAAAAAAGAGAAAATTGGAAGCGATCTAAATAAAAAAATTAAATCACTTCCGTAGATAAAGGATAGATTATGTAAAATTTGAAAGGTGCATAATCTATCTTTTTTTATTTTTTGTAAAAGTACATATTTTACTGAAAAAGCGAATTTACGTATTAAAAATTTGTTTTAAAAATTATAATTTTTTAAAAAAAGTTCTACTTATTTAGGTTAAGGCTATTGACATAAAATAGAAAAAAGGGTAAAATAAATTGATTACATATACTTAAAGTACGCTTTTTCAGTATAAAAAGAACTCAAAAAAGGAGGAGTTTTTTTGGCTAACTATATAGTTCAATTTCCTTTGAAAGTAGAGAAGTATCAAGAGGATGTCCTTGAAAAAAGATTTAGGATAGGTAGGGATATATACAACTCTCTTTTGGTAAAGATGATGAAAAAATATGATGAGATGAGAAAGCAAAGAGTATATAGGGAGCTACTCCATGAGATAGCTAATACTGAGAAGAAAAAACCACTGTATAAAAAGCTAGAAACAATTAGAAAAGAGAGTGGATTTACAGAGTATGCTTTTCATAAAGAGGTAAAGGATATGCAGAAATTTTTTAAGCAGAATATAGATTCCTTTACAGCTCAAAAGATAGCTTCACAGGTGTGGAGAGCTTTTGAAAAGATGATGTATGGAAGTGGGCAGAAGGTACATTTTAAACAGGAAGATGATTTCAAATCTCTTGAGGGAAAATCCAATGGAACAGGGATTAGATATATAGATGGATATATAGATTGGAAAGGACTTAGATTAAAAGTTCTAATTGATGAGGAAAACCACTATGAGAAAGAGGCTCTTAAAAGTGAGATAGCCTATTGTAGACTTATTAGAAAAAATATTCGTGGGAAACTCAAATACTATACACAGATAGTTTTTAAAGGTATGCCACCTAGAGAGGTAGATAAAAAAACTGGAGAGTATAGAAAAAGAGTAGGTAGTGGAGAGGTAAAGGTAAAGATAGGTAAGGAGTACCTTGTCTATGAAAAAGATGGGGAGTCTAAAGAGATAGAGCTAGCTGATAAAATCTACTCACTAGAGGTAAGAAGAAGAGAGCTCATAGAGAAGATAAATAGAAGAAAAAGAGAGGGGCTATCAACACTCAGTGTAAGACATAGAAAACTGGTAGAGGAGTTAAAAGAGGTATATAGAAAACAGAGTGATGTGAGAAAGTACCAACATGAGTGCTTGAGTAATGAGATACTAAGCCTTGGAGATAGGGTAGAGATAGAGGAACTAGAAAGTGTGCAAGAGGAGATTTACTCTAAGGGAAAAGAGAGAAGAGTGAAGATAACTAGGAGTGGTAAGAGAGGAAATAGGGCTCCTAAGATGCTTGTGGAAATTTTAAATAGAAAGCTAAAGAAAAGTGAAACTTAAGAATTATTTCATATTCCAAAAAGTTGATTAATTATGCTTATCTCATTAAAAACACAAAACTCACTTCGTTCAAACAGTTGTGTTTTTTAGCATTCGATTTCGCTGTATTAATCTAACTTTTTTACATAATTTACATAATTCTTTAAAGTTTCACACTAATCATTCTATTTAAAATAGGTTTTGATGCGAACCTAACTAGTAATAGTGAAAACTTCAAATGAAAAAGATTGGGCTATCATTCTTTAGAGAGGGATAGAAAGTCTTGAGTAGTGAGGAGTAAGAAGTGTCAGTACTTTTCATTTGTTTAAAAAAATATTTAACAGATAAATTAGGAATTGGAGAGAATTTTTTATGAAAAGACAGGTAGCAAAAGTTGTAATGATAATAATGCAGTTTATTTTCTATTTTGTAGTGAATGAACTGTTTGATGTGCCAGATAGGATAATGTATAATACATTTTTTATTTATCTGGCTTTAAATTTAACCAAAAATATGTATTCTTTTAAAACTATTCTAATATGGGAAGAATTGAGAAAACTCCTATTAGTTCATGCTGAGTATCTGATAATTATGCTTATTAATGACTTGGCTTTCTGGGGTATGAAATTTATTCCTGTACACCTTTTTGTAGGACTTACTTTTACATTCTTTAATATTTTCATAATTAGATTTATAAGAACAGTATTTAGAAAAAATCTTGAGAAGAGCTTGTTGATAATAGGGATAGGAAATACTGCTAATCAGATAACAAGGATAATAAGAGATAATAATACCTTTACTATGTATAAACTACTTGGATATATCTCAGCTAATAGTATAGAGGGGGTAAACCAAGAGGTACATGTAGAAAAAGATAGAGTGATAGGTACTTATGAGGATTTAGATAGAATCCTAGATGAGAATAAGGTAAATGAGGTACTTATAGCTTTACCACTAGCAGATAATGAGCAGATGGAAGAGATAATTAATAAGCTAGATGGAAGAGTAGATAAGATTAAGTTTATTCCAAGACTAAATGGTACATATACACTTAACTCAACAGTAGAGGACTATGATGGAATGATGGTGTTATCTACTTACAATGGAATGAATAAGAAAAGGTATAAGATATTGAAAAGATGCTTTGATATCTTTGCTGGTAGTGTAGGTTGTGTAGTATTAGGTCTACTTTATCTAATATTTGCTCCTAAGATAAAAAAAGATGGTGGGAAGGCAATATTTACTCAAAATAGAATAGGTAAAGATGTAAAACCATTTAAGATGTATAAGTTTAGAAGTATGTATGTAGATGCAGAGGAGAGATTACAAGAGCTATTAGAAAAAGATGAGAAGATAAGAGAGGAATTCTATAGAACTTTTAAGTTAAAAGATGACCCAAGAATAACTAAGGTTGGAGAATTTTTAAGGAAAACTTCATTAGATGAATTTCCTCAGTTCTTGAATGTAATAAAGGGAGAGATGTCCTTTGTAGGACCTAGACCAGTGGTACAAAAGGAAGTGGATATGTACTACGGGAAGGAGAATGCTAGAAAGATATTTATGGTAAAACCGGGAATAACAGGAATGTGGCAAGCTAATGGAAGGTCAGATGTAGAGGACTATGATTCAAGAATAGCTTTGGATTTGTATTACATACGTAACTGGTCATTGTGGCTAGATGTGATAATAACAGTTAAGACAATAAAGAATGTTATATATAGGAAGGGTGCATATTGATGGAACCGTTAGTAAGTATAATTACACCAGTCTATAATTCAGAAGAATATTTAGAGGAAACAATTTTATCAGTGATAAATCAAACTTATAAGAACTGGGAATTATTATTAATTGATGATTGTTCAACAGACAATAGTTATCAAATAATTGAAAAATATTTAGCAGATGAAAGAATAAAGTATTTAAGAAACGAAAGAAATACCGGTCCAGCTATAACTAGAAATGTAGGCTTAGAAACTGCTAATGGAAAATATATATCACTTTTAGATAGTGATGATTTTTGGAAAAAGGATAAATTAAAAAATCAAGTTGATTTTATGATAAAAAATAATCTTGAATTATCACATGGAAATTATTATTTTTGTAATTTAAAAGGAGAAATAATCAAAAATATAAAAGTTAGTGAAAAAATTGATTATAAAACTTTATTGAAAGAGAATCAATTTAAAACTATGACAATGATGGTAAAAAAAGAGGTTTTAGAAGAGATAAGATTTCAAAATATTAAACATGAAGATTTTGCATTTTTTTTAGATATTTTGAAGAAAGTAAAATATTCTTTAGCTGATATAACAAAAGATGATTCATATTGTAGGATAGGAAAAGTAAGTGTCTCAAGCAACAAATTAAAAAGTGCGATATGGACATGGAATATATATAGAAAATATGAAAAATTAAATTTGATAAAAAGTATATATTATTTTAGTAATTATATATATAGAGGATTAAGAAAATATAAGTGAGGACATATAATGAAAAAAATAGGTATAGTAACATTACACACTGGATATAATTATGGAAGTAGTTTGCAAACTTTTGCTTCAAAAATATTTTATAAAAAATTAGGATATTATCCTATTGTATTAGGATATTCTAATAGTTTAGTAAAAGGAAGAGATATTAGATTAGAAAAACTTTTTGTTATGTTTTTAAGAACATTTTGGAGGCCAAGTTTATTTAAAAAAACTTTTTTAACATATAGTAATAGTTTGAAAAAAGATATTTCAGTAGAAGCTAAGGAAAGGTTTTTAAATTTTTCAAATAAGTATTTAGAAGTAGAAAAATTAAATAGAAAGGAAATGATTGAGTTTGGGAAAAATAAAGATGTACTAGCAGTTGTTTGTGGTAGTGATCAAATATGGAATTCAACAGCTATATATATAGATCCATTTTATTATTTAAAGTTTTTTCCTAGAAATAAGCGTATGGCTTATGCACCAAGTTTTGGAAAAAGTATAGTACCAAGTTATAATAAAAAAATAATAACTAAAAATTTGAAAGAGATAAAATATTTATCGATTAGAGAAATAGAGGGTCAAAAAATAATAAAAGAATTATTAGGAAAAGAAGTAGAAGTGTTGCTAGACCCGACATTATTATTAAATAAAAATGAATGGAGTTGTATAGGTAATGGAGAGTATAATGATAAGTATGTTGTTTTTTATTTTTTAGATTCTCCAACTGATGAAACAATAAAAAAAATAAAATATTGTACAGGAAATGAAGATGTTAAAATAATATCAATTCCCTATATACATGAGAATATGAAAAATGAATTTAAAAATATATTTTCGTATGATATAGGACCTTTAGAGTTTATAAACTTAATAAAAAATACTCAAAAAATTTATACTGACTCTTATCATGGAATGCTTTTTTCGATTAATTTTAATAAAGATTTTTTTATTTTTGAAAGAAATTATGGGGCTGCTCATAATCAATCAAGTAGAATAGAATCAATATTAGAAATTTTAGGGATAAAAAATAGATTTTATAAAGAAAAAGATTTATTTTTAAATGAAAAAATATATGAAAAGATTGATTGGAATAAAGTAAATATAAAATTAGAAGAGGAAAGAATAAAGTCCAAAAAATATATTTTAGATTGTTTTAAAGATATAGAGGGAAAAAATGAAGAATAATATATTAGAAAAAAATCATGATAAATGTACTTCATGTGGGATTTGTGAAGCTGTTTGTCCTAAGGAAGCAATAAAATTATACTTAAGTGATGAGGGATTCTATCAACCAAAAGTAGATGAAAAAAAATGTATTAGTTGTGGAATTTGTAAACAAACATGTATCAAGTTTCAAAAAGTAGAAAATAGAGAAATTAATATAAAAGTATATTCAGCTAAAAATAAAAATAAAGATATTTTAAAAAAATCAAGTTCAGGTGGAGTATCATATGAACTAATGAAAAAGTGTATAGAAGAAGGATATAAAGTAGTTGGAGTAATATATGATTATGAAGAAGATATTGCAATAACTAAAATTATAGATGATAAAATAAATTTAAACCAATTTTTTGGCTCTAAATATATGCAGAGTTATACAGTAGAAGCTTTGAAAGAAATAATAAAGAATTCTAAAGAGAAATTTGCTATTTTTGGAACTCCTTGTCAAATTTTTTCTTTATTTAAATATGCTGAAAAAAGAAAAGTAAGAGATAATTTTTTATTTGTAGATTTATTTTGCCATGGATGTCCTAGTTTAAATTTATGGAAAAAATATTTAGAATCTCAAAAAAGAATGTGTGAGGTTGATAAATTTGATGAGATAGAATTTAGAAGTAAATGTCATGGTTGGCATGAATATGGTTATAAATTTTATTATAAAGAGAATATAAAGATTAGTGATATATCAAAAAATGAATTTAATGAAATATTTTTTGATAATAATGTTTTTAATAGAGCATGTTATGAATGTAAAATACGTGCTGATTTTAATTATTGTGATATAAGATTAGGAGATTTTTGGGGAAAGACATATGATGGAGACTTAGAAGGAGTTTCTGCTGTTGTTTTATCTACTCAAAAAGGTAAAGAAATTTTTAGTAGTATTCATGGAAAATTTGCTTTAAAAGAACATTTTTTAGACGAAATTTTAATAGCTCAATCTTGTTCAAATAAACATATTGAAAATAAAAAATTGAGAGAAGTGATTTTAGAATTATTGAAAACAGATTTATCAATAGAAGAAATAATAAAAAAATATAGGAAATCTTATTCTTTGAAAAAAAAATTAAAGAAAAAAATAATAGAGATTTTAAAAAGAAATTTATCTCAAAATACTATAAATAAAATAAGAAAAATTATTCATAAATAGGGAGTAAAGATGAAAATAGAAGTATTGTTATCTTGTATGTATCAAAAAGATTTTTCAATAACTGAAAAAATGAATTTGACTACAGATATCTTAATTGTTAATCAGTGTGATGAAAATAAATATGAAGAAAGAGTTGTGAATGGAAGAAAGCAAAGAATGATTTATACAACTCAAAGAGGTTTATCACAAAGTAGAAATGAGCTTTTAAATAATATGGAAGGAGATATAGGTATTCTTTGTGATGATGATGTTATTTATGAAAATGACTATGAAGAAAAAATAAAAAAAGCATATTTAGAAATAAAAGAAGCAGATATAGTTATATTCAATACGAATACAAGTAGAAAAAATAATGAAGATACTAGTAAAAAAGTATATTTAATAGAAAAAATAAAAAAAACAAATAAACATAAATATTTTACTTCAACAAGAATAACTTTTAAGAAAGTGGCTATAAAAAGAAATAATATATGGTTTAATTTAAATTTTGGAGCGGGAAGTATATACTCAAGTGGAGAAGAAGGATTATTTTTAAGAAGTGCTAGAAATAAAAGATTAAAAGTATATGAATACCCAGAGACTATAGCAACGGTACATCATCAAGATTCAACATGGTTTAAAGGATATAATGAAAAATTTTTTAAAGATAAAGGTGCTTGGCTTAAAGAAGCTTATCCTTATACTTATTTTATTTTTAAATGGTATTTTATTTTTAAATTTGGAAAGAAAAATTTAATAAAAAGTTTAGAAATTTTAAAATGGATAAATAAAGGGATAAAAAATTATAAAGAAGGAGAAAGAAAAAAATAAAAGAACTATGATTTATTTATATTTAAATTTTATTTTTATTTTTTTTATAATATTTGAATTTTTCAAAAGAAAAACATTATTTTTAAAAGTAGGAGTAATTATATTTTTATTATTTTCAGCATTACGATATCAAACTGGATTAGATTGGCTAATGTATAATAATTACTATAATTTAAATATTAGTGATGTAATTTCAAGAGAAAATACAGGAATGGCTTATATTTATATGATGGATATTTTTAAAAAATTAAATTTTGAATATTATGGAATGCAATTTGTAATATCTATATTTACAGGAGGAGTTATATATAAATTTTATAAAAAAAATAGTAAGTACCCAATGTTATGCTTATTTATATATTATAATATGTATTATTTAAGATATAATATGGGATTACAAAAACAAATATTAGCAATATCACTTTGTTTAATAGCATATGACAGTTATTTCCATAATAAAATGAAAAAAGCTATAATTTTCTTTATTTTAGCTTTAAATTTTCACTTTTCATCAATTATATTTTTGTTAATGTTTTTATTTGAAAAGTTAAGAATAACAAGAAAAACTCAAATAATAATAATGACATTTTTTATTATGTCTATTGTAATTTTAAGAATAAATATAGCAAATCTTATTTTAGAAAAATTTTTAATTATAACAAAATTAATTAACTTAGAATTTATAAATAATAAGATAGTAACATATTTTGGTCATGAATATTATTCTAAAGAAGCGATAATTGGAAAAAATTTAATAATAAGAATATTTTTAATATTTAGCTTTATACTTTTAAAGAAACCAATAAATAAAAATGAAAGATTTATATATTATGGAGCAACTTTATATATAATTTTATCTTGTATTTCACTAAATTTTTATATTTTAGATAGATTAGTAGTTTATTTTGGAATTTTTGCTATAATTTTATTTGCAAATTTTATAGATATTACTAAAGATAAACAGCAAAGATTTATTATTTTAATATTTTTAAGTTTATATTTTTCATATTCAAGCATATACTTGAGTTTATTTCAAAAAGGAACAAGGCATTATTTAAGATTTGTACCATATTATAATATAATAACTAGAGAAACGTCAATAGAAAGATTAAAAGCAGAATTAGGTGAATTAGGTGAAGAGTAAAAGAATTATTATAGAAAATACAGAATATAGCATTTTATTGTATTGTTTACTAAAAAAAAATGGCAAGAAGATACTTTTATCCTTAGCGATTTATTTAGAGAAAGTTTTTTAAAAACTTTGAAGGAAAAAGTTAAAGAAATTTTTATTTTTGAACCAACTAGTATAAAAAAAAATATATTAAGATATTATTTTGGAATATTAAAATTATATTTGTATTTAATAAAAAAAAGTTTTAGAAAAAATGTAGAAATTTATGGAAATGATAGTCTAGTATATTCAAGATTTATAAATAAAGGTTATATTTTATTAGAAGATGGAAGTATAAATTATAAAATTATAAAATCGAGAAAAAATTATTTAAAAGAGATTATGAAATTAAAAAATCCTTTTTATTCTCCATATGGTTATTCAAAAAAGATAAAAAAAATATATTTAACAGGATTAGCTCAAATTCCAGAAGAAATAAAAAATAAAGTAGAAATTATAGATTTAAAAAAATTATGGAAATTAAAGACAAGAGAGGAACAACAAGAAATTTTAGAAATTTTTGGATTTAATAATAATTTGATAAAAGAATTAAAAGAAAAAAATATAATTTTATTCACTCAACCACTTTCGGAAGATGGAATACTAAATGAACAAGAGAAAATTGAATTATATTCAAAAATTATTTTAAAATATCCAAAAGAAAAATTAATTATAAAAACTCATCCTAGAGAAAAAACAAATTACTCAAAAATTTTTAATGAAATATATATTTTGGAACAAAATTTTCCAGCAGAAATATTTAAGTTGTTAGAAATAAGTTTTAAAAAAGGAGTAACTCTATTTTCAACTGCTGTACTAACAAATAATTGTAAAGAAATAGATTTCTATGGAACAGAAGTACATCCAAAATTATTAAAAAAATTTGGTTCAATGGAACATATTATGAAAAGGAATAAATTTTTATAGAAAGGAAAAATTTTAAAATAATGAATAATGGAATAAAAAAAATAATTAATAATATAGGATGGCTTATATTCGATAAGGTATTTATACTACTATTACAATTTTTTGTAGGAGTTAAAATAGCTAACTATTATGGAGCTACCTTATTTGGACAATATAGTTATGCAATATCTCTAGTAGCGTTTTCAAATATTTTTTTTGAGCTAATAAATAGTAGAGTATTAAAAAAATATTATACTAAAAATAATTTTAATATTTTAGTATTTAATACTAATTTTTTTAAGAATAGTATAGCTATCATTTTATTTTTTATTCCAATTATATATAAATTCTTTTATAAAATAGATGATACTCTATTTTGTTTATTATTACTTTTATGTCTAGATAATGTTTTAATGACAGCGACTTCAGGTATAGAAAACTTTTTTGAATATAAATTAGAAGCTAAAAGAATAGTTATATCCAATAATATTGTAAAAATAATTTCATATTTTTTACAATATATTTGTATGATTTTAAATAAAGGAATAATCTTTATAGCAATTGTAAGATGTATTGGGAGTTTAATAAGGGTTATTATTTTAAAATATCAATATAATAGTTCTTATTTAGGAAAATTAGAAAATAAAAGTGTAAAATTAGACATTAAGTTAATAGTAAAAATTATAGATGAGAGCAAATATTTATGGTTTAGTTTTGTTTCATTTTTAATTTATACCCAGACTGATAGATTAATGATAAACCATTATTTAGGGGTAGAAGAGGTAGGAGTATATACAATAGGAATGCAATTATCAAGTATTTTAGCAATCTTGATAGGACCAATACAAAATTCTCTTTTTCCTAAATTTTTAGAATTGTATAGAGATGATTACCAAAAATATTATAACTTTTATAAATTAACTAATACCATAATAACTCAATTTTATTTAATAATTACATTAATTTCGATAATTGTTGTTAAATATACTTTTAAATATGTATATAGTAGCCAATATGATGGTGCTATTTTAATATATTCGATTTTGGCTTTTTCAGTTTTTATAAAAGCAAATGGGTCTTTACAAACTAGTCATATGACAATAAAAAATATAACAAAAAAAAGTTTTTATAAAACATTAGTGAGCTTAATATTAAATATTATATTGAATATATTATTAATTCCTAAGTATGGGATAAATGGAGCTGCTATTGCTACTTTAATAACTCAATTTATAGCTCTATTTTTAATTGATTTTTTTATAAAGGAGTATCAAGAACAGGCAATAATTCAATTGAAATCTTTAAATTTAATATACTTAATAAAAGAAATTAAAAAATATTTAAAAAAGGAGTAGAAATATGTATAAAAATAAAAGAATCTTGGCAATAATTCCAGCTAGAGGTGGAAGTAAAGGGATACCATCTAAAAATATAATAGACATATATGGAAAACCATTAATTCAATATTCTATTGAATGTGCAAAAGAATCAAAGTATATAGATAGAACAATTATTTCTACTGATGATTTTAAAATAAAAGAAGTTTCAGAGAGATGTGGAGGAGATGTTCCATTTTTAAGACCAAGTGAATTAGCACAAGATACTTCTAAAACAATAGATTGCTTAGTGCATGCTGTAAATTGGTTAAAAGAACATGGAGAAGAGTATGATTATTTAGTATTACTTCAAAACACGGTACCCTTAAGAAAAAGTTGGCAAGTAGATGAGGCAATAGAAAAATTATTCTCTAGTAACGAGAGAAGTCTAGTAAGCATAACAGAAGTAGAAGAAAATCCAGTATTAATGAGAACTTTAAATGAGGATGGAACTGTTAAAAATATGTTACAACTTAATAGTACTATGAGAAGACAAGATTTTCCTAAATTTTATAGAGTAGATGGAGCTATATATATTCAAAAACTAGATGAATATTTTAATCTGAATACAAGTTTAAATGATGGAAAATTAGCATATATCATGGAAGAAAAATATTCTGTTGATATTGATACTTATTTAGATATAAAAAAAATAGAATATTATTTGGAACAAGAATTAAATAATAAATAAGAGATTTAGGGTGAGAAAATATGAAAAAGAAGTTAATCTTAATAGGAGCAGGGGGATTTGCTAAATCAGTAATTGACTCAATTGATGAAAAAAAATATAGCATAGAAGGATTTATAGATAATATTAAAAGTGGTTCTCATTTAGGCTATAAAATTTTTGCTAATAATTTGGACGAGTTAGAAAACAAAGAAGATTATTGTTATTTCATATCAATTGGTGATAATGAAAAAAGGACTTATTGGTATAAAGAAGTAATAAAAAGAAATTTGGATATTATAAATGTAATAGATAAAACAGCCATCTTATCAGAAAATATAACTTTTGGAAGGGGTATATTTGTAGGTAAATTAGCTATTATAAATAATGATGCAAGAATTGGAGAGAACGTTGTAATAAATACAAAAGCTTTAATAGAACATGGGTGTAGAATAGAAAATAATGTAAATGTTTCTACGAATACTGTTTTAAATGGAGATGTAATAGTAAAAGAAAATTGTTTTATAGGAAGCTCATCAGTAGTTAATGGACAAATTACAATAGAAAAAAATAGTATTATAGGTTCTGGAACGGTTGTAATAAGAGATGTGGAAAAAAATGTAGTTATGGCAGGTATCCCAGCAAAAGTAATAAGGAGAATAGAGAATGAGTAGAGTATTTATAGTAGCAGAAATAGGATGTAATCACAATGGGGATTATAATTTAGCTAGAAAAATGGTGGAGGTTGCTAAAGAGTGTGGAGTAGATGCTGTAAAATTTCAAACATTTAAGGCTGATAAATTAATATCTAAATATGCACCTAAAGCAGAATATCAAAAAAAAGTAACTGATTCAAATGAAAGTCAATTAGATATGACTAGAAAATTAGAGTTACCATATGATGAATTTGTAAAACTTTCAGAATACGCTAATGAATTAGGACTTATTTCTTTTTCAACTCCTTTTGATTTTGAATCAATAGATTTTTTAAGTTCTCAAAAACAACTTATATGGAAAATACCATCAGGAGAGATAACAAATCTTCCTTATTTAGAAAAAATAGCAAAATTAGATATTCCAGAAAAAGAAATTGTAATTTCTACTGGAATGGCTACAGTTCAAGAAATAAAAGAAGCATTAGAAATATTGAGAACAAATGGAATGACTAATGAAAAAATAACTATTTTACATTGTAATACAGAATATCCAACACCATTTGAAGATGTAAATTTAAATGCTATATCTTATTTAAAAAAAGAGTTTTCAGAATATAAAATAGGATTTTCTGATCATTCGGAAGGATATTTAGCAGGAATAGCTTCAGTAACTTATGGAATAACTTTTATTGAAAAGCATTTCACTTTAGATAAGAATTTTGGAGGACCTGATCATAAAGCATCTGTTACTCCAGAAGAGTTAAAAAAATTATGTGAAGGAATACGGATAATAGAAAAATGTTTAGGTGTTTGTGATAAGATAGTAACTAATTCAGAAGGAAAAAATAAAATAGTAGCTAGAAAATCAATAATAGCAAATAAAAAAATAAAAAAAGGAGAAATTTTTACAGAACAAAATTTAACAACAAAAAGACCAGGAAATGGCATAAGTCCAATGAATTGGTATGATATTTTAGGTAAAGAAGCTGAAAAAGATTTTGAAGAAGATGAACTAATAATAGATTCAAGATTTAAAAATCAGGAGGTATAGTTGTGAAGAAAATAGCAATTATCCCTGCTAGATCAGGGTCAAAGGGATTAGTGAATAAAAATATTTTAATGTTATTAGATAAACCTATTTTAGCTTATACAATAGAAGCTGCTATACAATCAGAAAAATTTATTAAAGTAATTGTAAGTACTGATTCACTAGAATATAAAGAAATAGCAGAAAAATATGGTGCAGAAGTAGTTATGAGAGGTGAAGAGTTATCTAATGATTCTGCAACATCATATATGGTAATAAAGGATATATTAGGAAAAAATTTAGGGATAGAATATGATTATTTTATGTTATTGCAACCAACTTCTCCTTTTAGAAATTATCAACATATAAATGAAAGTATAGAAAAGTTTGAAAAAAATATAAGTAATTATGATTTTTTAGTATCAATGACAGAAACTTCTAAAACTTCAACTTTAATTAAGCCGATAGAAGAAGATGAAAGTTTGAAACATTATGATTTGGATTTTTCAAATTATAAGAGACAAAACTATAAAGAGTATTATCCTAATGGAGCAATATTTATCGGAAAAAATAAAGAGTATCTAGAAAGAAAACATTTTTTTGGTAAAAAATCTTTAGCTTATTTTATGAATAAAGCAGATTCTATAGATATAGATGACAGATTAGATTTTGAATTTGCTATTTTATTAATGAGTATGAAGCAAAAAGAAAAGCAGTTATTAAAAAATATTGAAAATAGGATAGAGGAAAAAAAAGAAAAGTTTAACAAAGTAGAAGATATAACCCTAATAGGACATTCTATTTTTGACAATTGGGGTATAGAGATGTTCCAAGGGTATAAAGTAAATAATTTAGGGATAAGAGGAATAAATACTATCCAATATAATAATATGATTTTTGAAAAAGAATTGATAAAAAATATAGGAAAATATGTATTTTTAATGGCAGGCACTAATGATATAGTAATTAATAATTGGAAAAAGGAAGATACGTTACTCTGGATAAATGAAAGCATAAGATACATAGAAGAAATGAATCGAAATACTAAAATATTTTTTTTAGAAGTTCCTAAAGTTATTTCAAGAGCAGATAGAAATAATAAAATTATAGAAGAATTAAATACTTATTTAAAAGATAATTTAGAGAGTAGAATAGAATATATCTCTTTAGAAAAATTAGAAGATAAATTCGGTAATTTAAAATTAGAATATACTTATGATGGATTACATTTTAATGAAAAAGGATATCAAAAATTACTTGAAATATTACAAGAGGAAATTAAATTATGAAAAAATTATTGTATGTAACAGGCTCAAGAGCTGAATATGGAATAATGAAAAGATTATTATTAAAATTGAATCAAGATAGTGAAATTGATTTGAAAATAGTGGCTACTGCTATGCAAGTGGATGAAAGATATGGAATGACATATAAGGTAATAGAGGAAGATAGATTGAATATAGATAAATTAATAAATATTCAATTAGATAACAGCAATAATGAGAAAGTTATTCATTCAATGGCTATATGTTTGGATAAATTTGGAAAATATTTATATAATAATGAATTTGATGCAATAATTTTACTTGGAGATAGATATGAGATTTTATCTGTAGCTATAGCAGCAGCTATACAAAATATTCCAATTATTCATTTGCATGGAGGAGAAATAACTTTAGGGAATTATGATGAATTTATTAGACATAGTATAACTAAGATGAGTAAATTACATCTAGTTTCAACAGCTGAATATAGAAAAAGGGTTATTCAATTGGGAGAAAATCCAAATTCAGTGCATAATATTGGGTCTTTAGGTGCAGAGAATAGTTTGACATTACCACTACTTTCTTATGAAAATTTATTAGATAGATTTCAATTAGAAAATAGAGAGTATTTTGTGGTACTTTTCCATCCAGAAACTCTTACAGAAAATAGTATTGAAAATCAAATGGTAAATTTATTAGAAGCAATAGATATTTACAAAAAGAATTATAATTTTATATTTATTGGTTCTAACTCTGATACTGGTTCAAATATAATTTATAATATGTTAAACGACTATACTAATAAAAATAATTTTAAATTTTTAACATCTGTAAAATCAGAAGAATATTTATCATTGGTTAAGTATTCTAAAGGATTAATAGGAAATTCATCTTCTGGATTAATAGAAGTTCCAAGTCTAAATGTGCCAACTATAAATATTGGAGATAGACAAAAAGGAAGAGTAAGAGGAAAATCTGTTATTGATGTAAGAGCAAATAAGGGAGAAATAGATAAAGCAATAAAAACAATTTTAACAAAGGAATATAGAAGTAAGTTAAAAGATATGAGAAATCCTTATTACCAAGAAAAGAGTTTAGAGAAGGCTTATCAAATTATAAAAGAGTTTTTAAATTCTCAAAATATAAAAAAACTAAAAGAATTTTATGATTTATAATATGATCGAAGTGGAGGTACAATAATTTATGAAAGTAACAAAAGCAGTCATACCAGCAGCAGGACTTGGTACTAGAGTATTACCAGCAACTAAGGCACAGCCTAAAGAGATGTTAGTAATAGTAGATAAGCCATCATTACAATATATCATAGAAGAGCTTGTAGAATCTGGAATAAAAGATATAATCATAATTACTGGTAGAAATAAAAATAGTATAGAAGACCATTTTGATTACTCTTATGAATTAGAAGATACCTTAAAAAAAGATGGAAAAGAGAAGTTATTAGGAAAAGTAGAGAGTATATCATCTATGGCTAATATCTGTTATGTAAGACAAAATCATCCAAAGGGGTTAGGACATGCTATATTAAAAGCTAAATCTTTTGTAGGAGATGAGCCATTTGTAATAGCATTGGGAGATGATATAGTATACAATGATATACCAGTAGCTAAACAACTAATAGATAATTACTCTAAATATCAATCTAGTATAGTAGGTTGTCAAGAGGTAAAAGAATCTGATGTTTCTAAGTATGGAATAGTAAAACCATCTAAATCATTAGATGAAAAAACTGTAGAGATGGCAGACTTCGTAGAAAAACCAAGTATAGATGAAGCTCCATCAAGACTTGCTTGTCTTGGAAGATATCTACTTACTCCAAAGATATTTGAATACTTAGAAAAAACAGAACCAGGAAAAGGTGGAGAGATACAGCTTACAGATGCCATAGTAGCTATGATGAAGGATGGAGAGAAGGTATTAGCTTACAACTTTGAAGGAAAAAGATATGATATAGGTAATAAATTTGGACTACTTAAAGCAAATATAGAGTTTGGACTAAGGAATGAAGAGACAAGAGAGGAACTATTAGAATATCTTAAAAATATCTAGGAGCAACTTATGTTTAAAATCAACCAAAACATATACAACAAAATAGGAGA
>OGUJ01001096.1_pt1 | contig 17465 bp, 17 predicted proteins | sample 1573661 | NCBI WGS metagenome assembly OGUJ01 (sample SAMEA2581933, study PRJEB24529) | metagenome | biome: Human gut stool | place: China | collected 2011
AAAAGAAGATAGTGATAGATGGATTTTGCAAAGACTGGCAAACATTCAAAAGAAGAAGTATGGTACTAAACTTTTATTAGTAAAATTAAGTAATACGCATGAAAAGGTTTTGATAAAAGATAATGAATATATGGTCATTACTAGTTTTAATTGGCTATCGTTCAAGGGAAGTCCTGATAAGGGTTTTAGGCAAGAAACAGGATATTATACAGAATCTAAAGAAGTTATTAAGCAAATGAAAGCGAATCTTTCAAATCGAATGAATACCAAAATATAAGGAGTGATATTATGGTATATTTACAAATTGAAGAGTATAGAATACCTATTGGAAATTTTTCTTTTGTGTATGATTATACGAAAAACGAAGAACTATTTGGCAAGTTTTATGAAGCAGAAAAAAATTTAAAGGTAGATTATATGGATTTTGCTCATAAAATTAGGATAGCTTTTGAAGCATTTGCTATAGAGGAAGAGGCAAGAAAACGTAAACAAAAAGAGAAATATAAAAATATGGATATTTCGACTGTAAAGGAACAGATAATATCTGAGATTAAGCAACCTGCATCTTTGCTCAATTATAAGAATATTATTATTGATTTATGTGCTGGAAGAGAGTTGGAATTTTCTGATATGCTATTGAAATATTCTTTTGTTAGAAATATCGTTTATGAGGATGAGTTAAGAAGAAAATTAAAAGCGTTTATTCGTTTTTTATATGATTTTGGTAGTGAAAGCTCCCATGAGAACGTGTCTTTTAAACAAAAATATATTCCGAATAAAGAGAATTGCTTGAGAGTAGCAGGGTCTTTTCATGATTTTTTGTGTATATATTATGGCGAGACAAAAAGATATGACAGTACACTAGCTCCTATTCGAGATTATATTGCGGTTCCTAAAAAAATTGTTGAAAAGATGGGATTAATGTTAGAAAAAGGGAAATCATTATTTGTAAAAGAAAGAAGAGGAAAAATTGCATATTATATTTTTTCTAGTGATATAGACAGTATAAGCCAAGGACAAAGACGTGATATTGATATTATCAATAAGTTGTGGGATGATAATTTTGAAGATCCTGCTAATATAATAAGACAGACTGAAAATATTACTGGTACTAATGTTGATTATAAGTTTCAGGTGTATTCATTACCTAATAGACCGATTCGGATAACTGATGAATTTATTAATAGTATTGATATGGAACAGAAGATGGATATTATTGCTGGGCTGTGCAGAGGAATTGAGTCGATACATAATTATGATACGCCCCTGTATCATAGGAATATTAATCCGGAAGCTTTCTATATTTTCAATATTAGAGGAAAATATAAGCCATTGTTGGCGAAATTTGATTGTACAAAAGATACAGCAAATGCAGCATTTACTGTATTCCAGAATGTTGAGAAAAAGATTCATAATCAGAATAGCAATCAGTTTTTTGCACCAGAAGTAATAGAGGCAAATATGGGGATTGGTGTTGATTGGAAAAAGGCAGACATTTATTCTTTGGCCAAAACAATATTGTTTATTATTTCTGGTGCTGTAATCGATGATTCTACTTATCTTGATAAGATTGATGATTTGGATGATGAATTAAAAATCGTGCTTATGGAAATGCTGGATGAAAAACCAGAAAATAGACCTGAATTGTCTGAGTTGATAAAGTTGTTATAAGATAGAACGTTTCAATTGTGACATTAGGGGTGGCAATGTGCTTAGTTAAGATGTTCTAGTTTAGATACTTTAGAATAAATTTTATTATCAAGACAAAATCAAGAGTTAATACTGCGGTTAATAGAAATCGAGAGGTTGCTTTTTGAATGGAAATGAATCATGAAAAAGAATTTTGAAAAATTTAAAAGTTGTAGTTATATTAGACGATATATAATGTTCCTAAAAAGGACAAAATGTTCTTTCTGGTGTATGGAGAGATAATTTAAAGTGTTATAGAATCTTGTTATCACAAAAGCAGGAGGAACTGAAATGAGTACAAATTTTTACAGAAATTTTTCAATTTTAAGAAAAAAGAAAGGGCTTACACAAGAGGAGATAGCAGAAGATTTAGGTGTTTCAAGGAGTGCAGTAGCCAAATGGGAAAGTGGGGCATCTTCTCCAAATATAGAATTAGTTGAAAGTATTGCGATATATTTTGATGTAACATTTGATGAATTATTGTGTAAGAAAATGGCTCCATTATCAAAAATAACTATGAAACATTTAAGTGCACAAATGAGAGAATTATTATCAGAAATTAAAAAAAATAACAATAATAATTTGTATCAAGTATATTGCACTCATAGTGTCAGGCCCTTTGAAGATGAGGATATGGCAAATGCATATTTTGATTGGGGATGCTCTGAAATTGAAAAAGGAAATTATGATAAGGCAATAGAATATTTTGAAGAAGCGGTGACAAGAGGTGATGTCAGGTCTATTGATGCACTTATGGATACATATAAAGAAATTGCGGATATATTGGAGACTCAGGAAGATATAAACTTATATTGGAAGTATAAGCTTCAAATGGCTCGAAAGATGCAGGAATGTGGTAAAATTCTGGAAGATGAGATAACGAGTGGACGTGTTTTTTAGTATAGTTCATATGATAAAATTCAAAAAGAGATTTAGATACATACCGAAAATCTGCTGATTAAATACCGGAGGATAAGAATGAGTAATAAAGATCTAAGAAGTAGCATTGGGGTCTGACCGTGCGTCCAGCTAAGGGTATATGGTCCGGTGGGTGGAAGCCCCATCAAATAAGCTGCTAACCACAGTATACTGAGGGTCTGACCATCTAACTAACCGATAAATAAAATAATGAATTAGTAAAAAGTTGATGAAAAGTCTATAAATGTAATGTGACATTGGAGTTTAGCGCAATAGAGGTTGAATATTGTGGATCGCTTGAATTGTTGGAAGAATTCTTTCATAAATATATTAATATTAGAAGTTGTCAGTTATTAAGGATTAATCCTGAAACGAAGAAGTGGAATTGCTCTATGGCAACAAGGGCGAATCGCAGGGAAACCAGGTATTTGCCGATTTGCTGCCTCATCTGATCAGGGTAATGGAAAATGCCGGAATGCTGATCATTGATGAATTTGGCAATAGTCTCCATAATAAATTGGCTGAAAAAATTATTGAATTCTTTATGGAGAATGTTGCTTTACGCTAAAATGGTTTCATGCTATCATTATTTTAGTTAAAAATTTTGATGGCATGAAGCCATTTTTGATTGGAGGCATGGAAGATTTGAATTTTAACTATTGCTATAAAATTACTTATGAATCAGGGGAAACTTATGACAGACGAAGAAATGAGCTGTCAGTAGAAATTTCAAAAGAAGACTATAAGAAAATTATAACAGGAGTATTACAGGAAAGACCGATTGAGCAGATTGAAGGGATTTCGGATGTAATTGATAAAATGACGGAAAATGTTGAATTTGCGGATCGTTTTATGAATAAAAATGGTTCATTAAGAAAAACACCATTAAAGAAAAAAAGAGCTATTTCAAAACTTGAATTTTTTATTCCGGAATATGAGTATCGGCGATTAAAAAAGATGAAGGATCCAATAGAGACATTGGAACGCCCAGTGGAACATATGACTGTTTATCGGAATGATGGTTCCAGTGTGACTTTGACAGCGGAGAATGGACGTGTGAGTATTGTTGACTCTAGGGAGAAGAATGTAAGGCATATTATTGAGGCAGATCATTTTATTTCGAAAATTTTGTAATGATTTATTACAAATACCATTGATGGTGTCCGTATGTATGCCAACGGATATTTTAAGATATTTGATCCGTTGGTACAGTATTTGCTTGGAGGAAAGTAGACGATATGTTAAAGATTTTCTTTGGTGATATGTCAGATGCTGTGTATAATACAGCTTCCTATTTTAAATATGATTATGAAGATGAATGGATTATAGATCCATTTGTAAAGGAAATGATTCAGGATGTAGATAAATCAACTGTACTGGATAGCGGTGTAATAGACAGCCCGGTGTTGGGGAAAATACCTCCAACTGGGTTATCAGGCGGTGTAAAAACATTGATTCTAGTTAAATTTGATAAAGACAAAATTTTTAATGCGTCAACCTGTGGCGATAATTGTGCAAAGTGGCTACTGAAAATTGCAGAATCAGAGGATAGAACAATTAATCTTTTGCATTTAATGGATTTTGGACCAGAATCCTTTAGTATTCATATTTTGAATACAGATCAAATTGTTCATTCTATGGAAGAACTTGTGTCGATAGCGGGAGAATTTGTTTAGGTATTAGTTAATACTGTAAATTAAGCCTTGCGTAGGAAGACAAGTTATAAGTGCACAGAGTTTCCAAACATGTTGGATAGCAAGGAACCTTATGAATGAATAAAAAACAATAAGAAGAGGAAGTAAATGGATACGGAAAATACATTTGCGAAAAAAGTTCAAAAAGCGATGGGGAGTGCAATTCCGGATTGGATACCAAGAGGAAAATGGCGGGGCATCAGTTATGGTCACATTTTGACAGATATGAGAAGCAATTTCATTGATGGATGTTATCCTGTAAAATGTTGTATAAAGGGAAATTTATCGGAGGGTGAGATTAAATATCATCAGGGAGCATCACATCTGAATTCTTCTCAGGTTATGTGTATCAATTTTTTTAAGAAATTTTTTGAAAAGGAAGAGTATGAAGGTTATCTTCTTGCAGTTCTGCAATGCTGTGGTATTTCTATAGAAGAATATAAAATAGAAAATGCAGTTTTTGAATATGAACCAGATCACGAGGAAGGTACAAACTTTGACTTTTATCTGATTCTTGATGATGGAAAGAGAATTTCTTTTGAGTGTAAGTATACAGAGACAGAATTTGGTGGTATTTCATCTAAATATAACCGAAAATGGGATCACATATATAAAAATTTAATAGCAAATAGTACCTTCCTTTTCACAGATAAAAAAGAGTTCTACAGACATTATCAAATTAACCGAAATATTGTATATGCCGATAGCAGAGATTATGTCCTGTTTTTAACGCCGAGAGCAAATGATGCAAGGGGAATCTGTGATGGACGGGAGTATATAGATAATATGGAAAACCAACATATACGGAATATATATTGGGAAGATATAATGCAAATTACACTGCTGACAGTTGCAAAATGTGAACCATTGAAGGATTATTATTTCAAATTCAAGAGCAAGTATTTGGATTCATGGAACGAAGAACATTAAAATAAATTATATGTAGCTACATTCAAAAGCAGATGATGGAAATACAGAGGTGTTCTATTTTAAAAAAGCAACAGCAACTTTTTCATCATTTACACATGAGCCGGAAGTTGAAAGGTTCTAAAGAGCAGCAGAAATATGGAAAAGAAAAAATGAAGGGACATAAAAAGATATATGATTAGTTTTTATAAGAGTATTGTTGACCAGGACAGGGCTTCGATTGTTATATGCAATCTTAAGCATGAGATTATCTACATGAATCCGGCAGCTGTTAACAGCTATGCGAAGCGAGGCGGTGATAAACTTATTGGAAGAAGCCTGTTAGATTGTCATAATCAGGAATCCAGGGATAAAATACAGAAGGTAGTGGACTGGTTTGGGGCAGATGAGAGCCATAACCTTGTCTATACTTTCCATAATGAGAAGCAGAATAAAGATGTTTATATGGTTGCACTCAGAGAAGAGGGAAGACTGATAGGATATTATGAAAAACATGAATATCGAAATTCAGAAACTATGAAACAATATGATTTGTGGTGATGTTATGGCACAGGACGAATGGTGCAGACAGTTATTCAGGAATCAGGAAATACGACAGAAACTTACTCATGTGGTAAGAAGAAAAAATGGAATGAGGTAAGCAACAATATGGAATCAAAACAGAAAAGAACAGCTCTTGTCACCGGCGGAAGTTCCGGAATCGGACGATGTACTGCAGTAGCATTGAGTAAGGCTGGCTACATAGTCTATGAGTTCAGTCGCCGGGATGTTCCGATAGAAGGCGTGAAGCATATGTGCGTAGATGTGACAGATGAGGCTTCCGTGCAGGAAGCCGTTGGGCAGATCCTTTTGGAAAGAGGAAGTATCGAGATTCTTGTAAATTGCGCAGGTTTTGGTATTTCCGGGGCGGTGGAATTTACAGAGTTAAAACAGGCGAAAGCACAATTTGATGTAAATTTTTTCGGAACTGTCAATGTAAGCAGAGCTGTTCTTCCTTCTATGCGCAGACAGCACAGAGGGCATATTGTCAATATCAGTTCTGTGGCAGCAGTGGCACACATTCCGTTTCAGGCGTTTTATTCAGCCAGTAAAGCAGCAGTGTCTTCTTATTCCTGCGCGCTTGACAATGAGGTAAGTCCTTATGGTGTCAGGGTAACAGTGGTAGAACTTGGAGATATTCATACCGGTTTTACCCAGGCCAGACAAAAGACAGCTTTAGGCGATGATGAATATGGCGGCCGTATTTCACGCAGCGTCAGTCAGATGGAGAAAGATGAACTGAATGGGATGTCGCCGGAGGTTATTGGTACATATATTGCGCGGATTGCACAGAAAAAGAACTGCGCACCAATTTGTGTGGCGGGTGTGAAGTATAAGATTCTGAGATTCTTATGTAAAATTCTGCCGTGTACATTACGGGGAAAGATTGTTGGTTCTATTTACGCAAAATAGCTGTGATTATTTTATAGAATCCCGATATAGCTCAGATGTCTGGATATATAACAGTTTTTTCAGCTTTACGCTAAAATGGTTTCATGTTATCATTATTTTACTTAGAATAATTGATAGCCTGGAGCCATTTTTGATTGAGAGGTGTAAGGAATGGGTAGATTTGTAAATCCTGATAACAGTGCATTTCAGGTGGCACTGAATTCTCCGATATATGTGGATAAAACCGGATTGTTGGAATATACAAACAGCGTACTTAATACAACAGAAGCTTATATCTGTAACAGCAGACCACGCAGGTTTGGAAAATCATATGCTGCAAATATGCTGGCCGCTTATTATAGTAAAGGCTGTAATTCCGAAGAAATGTTTTCGGGGCTGGATATAAGCAGGGAATCCGATTTTAAGACGCATCTTAATAAGTATGATGTAATTCATCTTGATATTCAGTGGTTTCTGGCAAATTGTAATAATGTGGATAATATTGTAGCATTTATTACGAAATCGGTGCAGGAAGAATTAAGAGAGATTTATCCCGGTATCTTCCCAGAGGAAGAGATAAGTTTGTCGGAAAGTCTTTCACGTATTAAACATATTGTTGGACAGAAATTTATTATAATTATTGATGAGTGGGATGTTCTGATCAGAGATGAAGCGGCGAATAAAAAAGTACAGGAAAAGTACATTAATTTTTTGCGGGCAATGTTTAAGGGAACGGAACCGACAAAATATATTCAGCTGGCGTATCTTACAGGTATTTTGCCGATAAAGAAAGAAAAAACGCAGTCTGCATTAAATAATTTTGATGAATTTACAATGCTTGATGCAGGAGTGATGGCACCATATATTGGATTTACAGAAGCTGAAGTGAAGGATCTTTGCGAAAGATATCACAGAGATTTTGAGAAAGTAAAATATTGGTATGATGGTTATTTGCTAGAGGACTATCAGGTATATAATCCTAAAGCAGTAGTAAGTGTTTGTGTGCGGGGCAGGTTTAGAAGTTACTGGTCTGAGACTGCTTCTTATGAAGCAATTGTTCCTTTTATCAATATGAATTATGATGGTTTGAAAAACGCTATAATTGAAATACTTTCCGGTGCTTCGATTAAAGTAAATACAGCTGCTTTCAAAAATGATACGGTGAATATACAAAGCAAAGATGATGTACTTACGTATTTGATCCACCTTGGTTATTTGGGATATAACCAGAACAGAAGAACGGCATTTGTTCCAAATGAGGAAATACGACAGGAACTTACTCATGCAGTAAAAAGAAAATCTTCAGATTGGAGGAGACCTGATGGATACATTTGTCCGGAATTCTTATATGGGGAGCTTCTCGGGGAATGATGTATATTGGGAAAAGCCATTTTTTGATTATGAGGTGTAAAGAATGGGGAGATTTGTGAATCCGGATAACAGTGCTTTTCAAAAAGCGGTGAATTCGGAAATATATGTGGATAAAACGGGATTTTTATCGTATACCAATAAAGTTATTGATACCAAACAGGCATTTATATGCAACAGCCGTCCAAGACGTTTTGGAAAATCTACTACGGCAGATATGCTGGCTGCCTATTATAGTAAGGGATGTGATTCAGAAAATCTGTTTGCGGATTTAGCTGTGAGTGATACGGAAGATTTTCATAAATATCTGAATAAGTATGATGTGATACATTTTGATGTTCAATGGTTTATTACAGAGAATAATATCAGCGAAATAGTGAATACGATTCAGAATAATATAGTAGAGGAATTAAAAAAGGAATACCCGGATATCTTAGATTCTGATGTGACGGGACTTCCGGATGCGATGTCTATTATAAATCAGGAAACAGGAAACAGATTCATTGTGATCATTGATGAGTGGGATGTTCTGATACGTGATGAAGCACAGAATCAGAATCTTCAGGAAGCATATATTGGACTTTTACGGAGAATGTTTAAGGGAATTGAACCTACGAAATATATGGCGCTGGCATTTTTGACAGGTATTCTTCCGATTAAAAAGTTGAAAACGCAGTCGGCACTCAATAATTTTGATGAATTTACAATGTTGGGATCTGGAAATATGGCTCCGTATATTGGATTTACAGAAGAAGAAGTAAAGGCACTTGCCGGAAAATATCATCAGAATTATGATAAGGTAAAAAGATGGTATGATGGTTATCTTTTAAATAATTATCAAACATACAATCCGCAGGCAGTTGTAAGTGTAATGCTTAGAGGGGAATTTAAAAGTTACTGGTCAGAAACGGCATCTTACGAGGCTGTTGTACCATTGCTTAACATGGACTTTGATGGTTTAAAGTCATCTATTATTGAAATGTTGTCAGGAGATTCTGTAGAGGTTGATGTGACAACTTTTCAAAATGATATGGTAAGTTTTTCCAGTCGTGATGATGTTCTGACATATTTGATACATCTGGGATATCTGGCCTATGATCAGAATCGGAGACGGGCATTTGTCCCAAATGAGGAAATTCGTCAGGAATTGTCAAAGGCAGTGCGTAGAAAACATTGGAATGAAATGGCCGCTTTTTCACGCGATTCCGAAGAATTGCTGGAAGCTACGCTGGATCTGGATGCGCAGGCGGTAGCAAAAGGTATTGAAAAAATCCATAGGGAATATGCTTCTGTTATTCAATATAACAATGAAAATTCTCTTAGTAGTGTTCTTACGATTGGCTATTTAAGTACGATACAGTATTATTTTAAGCCGGTTAGGGAACTTCCAACAGGACGTGGTTTTGCGGATTTTGTTTATATTCCAAAACCGGAATATAGGTCTGATTATCCGGCTCTTATTGTAGAATTGAAATGGAATCAGAAGGCTCAGACAGCATTGCAACAGATTAAGGAAAAGCAATATCCGGATTCAGTTCTGGATTATACCGGAGATATTTTGCTGGTTGGGATAAACTATGACAAGAAGACAAAAGAACATCAGTGTCTGATTGAAAGATATGAGAAAAAATGAATATCTATATTTGATAAAAAAATGGTTTTTCGTTATTACTGTCTCAATTAAGAGAATTGATAACGGAAAACCATTTTTTTATTTCTGAATCTGGTATTGACAGGCCTGAGGATTATTCTGAGAATTTTGTATTGCAAGAACAAGAGCTGATAAGATGCACAAAAAATGACAGATGGATTTATATAATATATATAAAAATTTTAAAATAAAACAAAATATATTGTATGATACATATAAAAATGATAGTATTACTATCATAAAATACAAAAGGCGGTGAGCAGATGGAAAAAATAGAAGGCATATCTCCAACACGTGTGCGTCAGGCGCAGCAGAGAAGAGATAGAATTATAAATGCCTCTATGAAATTGTTTCAGGAGAAGTGTGTGGAGGATACTTCGATGGAGGAAGTTGCGAAACGGGCAGGTGTGGGAGCAGCGACGGTGTATCGTTATTTTTCTTCAAAGATAGAACTGGTAATTGAGACTGCAGAAGTATACTGGGAAAAGGTTTCGGAGAAATACTTAGGAGAGTTGAAGACGGGTAATATGCCAAATATTGCTGATGCAAAATCAGAGGCTACTTTGAAAATGGATGGCATCGAAAGTTCAGGCTATGATCAGTTACGGAAAATTTTGAATGTTTTTTGCAGGATATTTCTGGAGCAAAAGCCGTTTTTGAAGTTTCTTCACGAATTTGATGTTTTTGTGAAAAAGTATAATGTATCAGAGGAACATTTGGCTGATTATGAAAATGGGATTCTTAAATTGAAACCTTATGTGACCATTGCTCTCGAGAAAGGTCTGGTAGATAAAAGTCTTTCTTTTAACTGTTCAGTGGATGAGATGTATTTCTCTCTGACACATACCCTCCTTGCACTGCTGGAGAAATTGGCAGTAGGAGGAGATATTCTGTCATCTGACCAGAATGTGGAGAGTGAAAAGCAGATCCGTATCATTATAGAGCTACTGTTAAGAGGAATAAGAAATTTCTAAAATATTTTTAATCTGGAGGTGTACCATGAAAAAGTTAACAACAGGGAAAATATGGCAGTTTGCAGCTGGACAGTTTGGATGGGCGATGCTGTCCGGGATTATTTCTAACTGGCTTGTATATTTTTATCAGCCGGATAAGACAGCCATCAGTCAGGGACAGACAGTATTTATTCCACAGGGGCTGGTGGTCTTCGGCATATTTACTATTATTGGCGGAATTACAGCTTTCGGAAGAATTTTTGATGCTTTTACAGATCCAATGATCGCATCTTTATCTGACAGATGTACGTCAAAGAATGGGCGAAGAATTCCGTTTCTGAAATGGGCATCTTTACCGCTGGCGCTTTCTACAGTACTGGTTTTCTGGTCGCCGGTTAATAAAAATAGCTGGATCAATGGAGTGTTTTTGCTGATTATGATTCTGGCATACTATCTATCCATTACCGCGTACTGTACACCATATAATGCGTTGATTCCGGAACTTGGACATACCCAGCAGGAAAGACTTAATATTTCCACAGTCATTTCCTTTACATTTATTGCCGGAACTGCAGTGGCGTATCTGGCACCTACGATATGGGGGATGTTCATTCCGGCATTTGGCAGAGTTGGAGCTATTCGTATGACCTTTACTTTGATGGCGGCTGTAGCGTTTATCTGTATGCTTGTGCCGGTATTTTGCATTCGTGAAAAGGATTATGTAGATACGGTTCCTGCAAAGGAGTCAGCTTTTGGATCTCTTGCAGCTACTTTTAAGAATGCAGAATTTCGCAAGTTTGTGGCATCTGATATTTTCTACTGGATCGCACTTACCATGTTTCAGACAGGTCTTCCATTTTTTGTCACCAGTCTTTTGAAGCTTCCGGAAACGATGACAACTTTGTATTTTGTGGGAATGACAGCGTTGTCCCTTGTATTTTATATTCCGGTAAATAAGCTTACTCCTAAACTTGGAAAGAAAAAGATGATTTTGTTTGCATTTGCAGTATTTAGCTTTGCCTATTTTTATACCGGATTTATGGGAAAAATAAGCTTTATTCCGGCATCGGTGCAGGGACTGATCCTGACAGTCGTGGCGGCCCTTCCTATGGCGATTTTCGGAATTCTTCCGCAGGCTGTTGTGGCAGATATTTCGCAGAGCGACTCGATTACATCAGGAAGCAATCGTGAAGGAATGTTTTATGCGGCAAGGACATTTGCATTTAAACTTGGGCAGAGTATTTCTATGCTGATATTTACCGCAGTCTCGACGATAGGGGCAGCAGAAGGAACTGGTTATAGAGTTGCTGCTTTTGGGGCAGCAGTATTCTGTTGTATAGGCGGGATTATACTGGTATTTTATAATGAGAAAAAGATTAATGGGATTATTAATAGGCACCAGTAAAGATTATAATACAGGCATGTATCGAATGGTGAAAAGCAGATAGCAATAGAATTATGAAAAAGTAACAGGAGTACATACGAATGGAAATAATACATGAGAATGAATATTTGTATAAAATGAATAATGAAATAGAACCATATCTTGCAACGCACCGTCAGGAGGGGTACGTTCCTGGTGCAGAGGATCATCTGCATCAAAAAGACACGGGGATAGTGGGGAAAATTCATGTACAGCGTTACCTGGCAGAGAAACCGAAAGGCGTGATTATAATCAGTCATGGTTTTACAGAAGCAGCGCCGAAATATGATGAGATGATTTATTATTTTCTGAAGGCTGGATATCATGTGTATATGCCGGAACATATGGGACATGGACAAAGTTATCGCCTGACAGCAGATCCATCTCTTGTACATATAGATACCTGGAAGCGATATGTGAGGGATTTTTTGAAAATATGCCATGTGATAAAAAAAACATACCCTGAATTACCGCTGGTTCTTTTTGCTCATTCCATGGGTGGGGCAATTGGTACAATCGCAGCTGCATGGGAACCGCAACTGTTTCAGAAGATTATATTGAATTCTCCTATGCTCCGCCCGCTTACCGGAAATGTTCCCTGGCCATTGGTGATCGCTATTGCACAGACGAAGTGCCTTTTGGGAAAAAAGGAAGACTATGTGGCTGGTCAGAAGCCTTATGATGGTAGTGAGACTTTCGAAACCAGTGGATGTACTTCCAGACCGAGATTTGAAAAATATAATGAGCTGCGTAAAGAGAATAAAAAATTCCAGGTTAGTGCAGCCTCTTATGGATGGCTTCTGGCGTCTGTAAAAATGAGCTGGTACATAAAATATTGCGGATGGAAGAAACTGTCAGCACCTGTTTTGCTATTTCAGGCAGAAAAAGATGATTTTGTATCTGTAAACGCATTGAGAAAATTTGCAGAGAAAATCAATCACAGAGGAATCACTTCCTGTGAATATGTATACCTGCCGGGAACCAGACATGAGACCTACTGCAGCGATGACAGGACGATGGAAATGTATTTAGATAAAATTATGAAGTTTCTGGATTCATGTAGCGGGGAGATGTTTTCTCATTATGAGGTGTTGAGAGAGTAAGTCATTGTCTGAAAGTTATATAAAACCTTTGGAATGTTACTTTACGCTAAAATGGTTTCATGTTATCATTGTTTTAATTAAATGTGATAGCCGGGAAGCATTTTTGATTGTGAGGTGTGATGAATGGGGAGAGTTTTTAATACAACAGGTGTGTGTATTCCAGAGAAACATTATATGGTAAATATTAATGGTCGTTTACAACAGATTAGAGAGCTTGTGGATGCAGGAAAATATTTTACTATTAACAGGGCCAGACAATATGGTAAGACTACAACCTTGCGTGCGCTTGCAGAAATGTTTCGGGATGAATACTATGTTGTATTACTTGATTTTAAGACATTTGACAATGAGAAATTTAGGACAAAAAGCGGGAATCTTCGGCAATTCAATTACCGAGATGAAAGCGTAAACTGTGCATGCCTGGAGAAGAGTTCGATTCTTGCAAGAAATAAGCAGCAGTTTTGAAATCTGGACAGGCATGTATTAAATTTCTCGGATTATTTTTTGGAGGTTTCCATGGATAATAGATTAAAATTACCGGTAGGAATTGAAGATTTCGAAGAAATCCGAAAAGAAGGTTTTTATTATATTGACAAAACAAAACTTATAGAGCAGCTTTTAATGAACTGGGGAAAGGTGAATCTCTTTACGCGTCCTCGCCGTTTTGGCAAGACTTTAAATATGAGTATGTTTAAGTCTTTTTTTGAAATTGGTACGGATAAGTCTGTTTTTGATGAACTCTATATATCTCGCAATAAAAAACTATGCAATGAGCATATGGGAAAATATCCGGTTATTTTTTTGTCACTTAAAGGCGTTGATGGATTAACTTTTGATATTGCTTTAAAACGTATCACTACTACAATGAAAAATGAAGCTCGCAGACATTATTATCTTAAAGACAGTTGCAAACTTGTAAATGAAGAGCGTATGCAGTATGAGCAGCTTTTATTAGGCCAGATGGACGATGTGACAGACAGTATTCGTTTGCTATCGGAACTTTTGTGCAAACATTATGGCAAAAAAGTAATCATCCTCATAGATGAATATGATGTACCTCTGGATAAAGCGTTTAGTAATGGCTATTATGATGAAATGTCAGAACTCATTCGTGGACTACTGGGACAGGCTTTAAAGACAAATGACTTTCTACAGTTTGCCATCTTGACAGGATGTCTGAGAGTATCTAAAGAAAGTATTTTTACCGGTATTAATAACTTTAAGGTATTATCCATCATGGATACAAGATTTGATGAGCAATTTGGATTTACCGATGAAGAAGTTAAGCAAATACTTACTGATTATGGATTATCATCACATTTTGGAGAGATAAAGGAATGGTATGACGGTTACAGATTTGGTAATGCGGACGTATATTGTCCATGGGATGTTGTAAATTATATTGATTTGTTGTGTGCTGATTCCAAAGCATTACCACAGGATTTTTGGTCTAATTCCAGCGGTAATACTATTGTGCGCAGATTTATTGATAAGGCAAATGTTCAGACAAAAGCTGAAATAGAGAAGCTGATAGCAGGCGAAAGCATAGAAAAGGATGTTTTACAGGAATTGACATATAATGAAATCGATAAGAGCATAGAAAATCTCTGGAGTGTACTGCTTACTACTGGATATCTGACACAAAACGGCCGTACGACAAGCGGAAAATATTTGCTGAAAATTCCAAACAGAGAAATAAGAAATCTGTTTAGCAGACAGATAAAGGAATGGTTCAGTGATGTTTCAAGAAGTGATGGAAAAGTACTTGAAGAGCTTTGTGGTGCATTTGTAAATAAAGAGCCGGAAAAGATAGAAAAGATATTTGGTGGCTATTTGTGGAATACCATAAGTATTAGAGACACTGCTGTAGCAAAGGAAAAGAAAGAAAACTTTTACCATGGAATCCTTTTGGGATTATTAGGTTATAAATCCACATGGCGTACGATGTCTAATGCGGAGTCCGGTACCAGATACAGCGATATCCTTGTAGAGGTTGGGGAAAACAGGACAGGCATAGCAATTGAATTAAAGTATGCAGAAGGTGGAGATATGGATGCTGCATGTGCTGAAGCATTGCAACAGATAGAAGAAAAAGACTACATTGCAAGATTGAAACAGGATGGTATGCAGAATTTTATAAAATATGGCATAGCATGTTTCAAGAAAAATTGTAAGGTGACTATGGGCGATTAGAAATGGTTTCCTGTTATCAATATCTCAGTTGAGAGAACTGATAACGGGAAACCATTTTTGTTATTTGGCTGCGTTTTTATTTAACAGCCGGAAACAGATTATAAAAAAGATAATTCCATATACAGTTGTGATAGGTGTCGCCATTCCAACATAAGTCAGAGATGTTTCCGGTAATCTCGACATAATGATAGATATCGGAATTCGGATGCAGAATGCGGAAGTGATTCCCTGGATCATAACAGGAATACTTTTTCCACAGCCATTAAAATATCCGATACTGCTGAAAAGTACACAAGTCAGTATACAGTCGGCAGAGAAACCTTTCAGGTAAGCGGCACTCTGCGCGATTACCTCGGAATCATTGGTAAAGAAAGAGGATAATACTCCGCCTCCGAAGAATCCTACCATAAAGATGATGATTCCAACGGAACATCCGGTAATGATTGCAGTGTAAAAACCCTTCCATGCCCGGCTTTTCTTTCCGGCACCGATATTCTGCGCAACAAATGCTGATACACTCTGCATGATAGAGGACGGAACCAGCATAATAAAGGAAACGATTTTCTGTGCAATTCCATATCCGGCAGATGGCATCAGACCCATCTGATTGATAACAGAATTTACAACAAGAAATGAAATCTGAACCGTTGTCTCCTGAAGTGCGATCGGCACACCTACGTTCAATATTTTCCCCAACTCTTCCTTATAAATCCGACATTGTTCTCTGGAAAATTCTATAGGCATATCCTGCTTTCTTAATACAACGACAGAACAGACAACAGAGACAAACTGTGCAAATACAGTGGCAATGGCGGCACCTGCAACATCCATGTGAAATACTCCAATCAGAAGCAAATCTCCCAGAATATTTACGATGCAGGCAATTCCTACGAACAGAAGTGGAAGGTTTGCATTTCCCACACCTCGCAGCACCCCGCTGATTACGTTGTATGCAATGATAATAACGATACCGGCAGAACAGATTCTGATATAAAGAATCGTTTTGTCAAAGGATTCAGCCGGTGCCTGTAAAAGATGCGCAATTCCTCCGGCGGCAAATTCCAGTACAAATGTCATGATGACAGCAATGATCAGAAAAAGAATGATCGTGGTTCCGACCGCATTTCCTGCTTCTTTTGGCTTCTGTTCTCCGATGTGATGCCCGATTATTACGGTGGAGCCCATCGCAAGACTTGTAATGATAAAAGTAGACATCTGCATAAAGGAACTACCTGTTCCTACTGCGGAAATACTCGAGGCATTTCCGAATTTGCCGACAATCAGCAAATCAACTGCGCCATACGCAGCCTGCAGGATCAATGCTCCAAGTACCGGGATAGCAAACCGAAGCAAAGACTGGAACACAGGTCCTTCTGTAAAACTTATTTCTTTTTTCGACATTTTTTCCTCCTGAGAATGTGGCTTGAATGCTTCCGATAGTAACGAGTGTACCAACAAATTGTGACGCACATCTTACAGAAAGCATTTTTCAAACACACTCTAGTGTATTGATTGCTTGTTATCTGAAGCATTTAGATATTATCAGTATAACATAGGTATTGCGCACATTCTACTGTCACGTTGATAACCTTGTAAGTCTTGGAGTTACTGTGTTACTGTTTACTCAGTGCCTTGTAACAATCTTTTTTCCATATCAAGTAAGCTTCATGTTCTGATTGCGAATATCAGTTGAAGTATGTTACTATAAGAAAAAACATACCTATATCATATGATTTTTGATGAGGTAAATCAGATGGCTGGTGACACAGAAACATGATAAGAAAGGCAAAAAACATGGCAGCAGAAAGAACAGAAGAACTATATAAGGTTTTGCTCAGCAAGGGCTATCCGAAGGAGCTTTGTGCAGAGATCGCATATAAAAATATGAATACAGATTATACCGCAACCAGAATGTTGGGGTATTTATATCGGTATACAAATCCTAAAATCGAAGATCTGGTAGATGAGATGCTGGCGATTTTAAGTGACCGGGCGCAGATAATAGAGAAAAAGGAATCTGAACATGCGCAGGCAGTGATCAGTGAAATGTACCGGAAGGGATTATAAGTGACGAAGAACTTGGAGATAAGATAACAATGGAGCAATATTATTACA
>OGUJ01001097.1_pt1 | contig 17463 bp, 18 predicted proteins | sample 1573661 | NCBI WGS metagenome assembly OGUJ01 (sample SAMEA2581933, study PRJEB24529) | metagenome | biome: Human gut stool | place: China | collected 2011
ATATTCCGTGGGAGACAACCGGTTGCTTTTTTAAATAGCCGGCTTAAATGGTGGGTATAGCTAAATCCCAGGCCATAGACAACTTCACTCACGGCTTTATGACAGAAAAATCGGCATAAGGCGCAAAGAAAAGCAAAGTTCTACATAAATAAATGCAGGTCAGCATCTTGTATGCAGAGCGGGTGGAAACGGACTCCGGCATAAAATGCCTGAAAACACCCCTTTCGGACAAAGTTCGGCTACTAAACAGCTACCGGTTCCGAAACGGGGTATATACGGCATAACAAGTTCTGTTTCATCGCTTTGCCTTGTTTTGCATAGCTCTTGGTAAGAAATAAGTAACTACCTTTAGAAACGAAAATTTTAGAGTTATGGAAACAAAGAGAAGTACGTTTGCGACCTCGTTCTACATCAAGAGATCCGCAGTGAGAAACCGGGACGGGAAAGCCCCCATCATGGTGAAAATCTCCGTTGACGGCGATGACAAGGCAGTGGGAACCAAGCTGTTCGTCACTCCCGACCTCTGGGAGAACGGCAAGGCGAAAGGCAAGTCCGCCGAGGCAAACGAGATAAACGGGCAACTGAAGGAGGTTTCCGCCCGGCTCACCAACCACTACCACCGCATCCTCCGGGAAGAGGATTTCGTCACCGCCGAGAAATTGCGCAACGCCTTCCTCGGTGTCGGCGTGATGGAGAACTGCATACTGAAAGACTTCGGGAACATGAACCGGGAGTTCGGGGCGATGGTGGAGAAAGGGCAGCGAGCCAAGTCCACCTACAACAAGTATCTGGCTGTTTACAACCATTTCAAGACCTTCCTTTGGGAGAAGAAGAAGCGCACCGACATGGCTTACAAGGAGCTGACCAAGGAGATCATCGCCGATTTCGACAAGTACCTGCGGGTGGAGAAGGGATTGAGCGCCAACACCCTCTGGATATACACCATGCCCCTGCTCAGCCTGACCGACAAGGCGTGGCGGCGGGGCATCGTCCGCACCGACCCCTTCGGTGAGTACAGCCTTGAGATGCAGGAGACCGACCGGGGCTATCTCACGGAAGAGGAGCTGCGCACCTTGGCTAACACCGTGTTCGTCAAGAAACAGACCAGCCTCGTGCGGGACATGTTCCTCTTCGGGTGTTTCACCGGGCTTAGCTACATTGACATAAAGACGCTCACCCATGACAAGATACAGCGCATGGACTTCGACGGCGAGGAATGGATCATCACCCGGCGCACCAAGACCCGTGTGTCGAGCAACGTCCCCCTCATGGAGATTGCCAAGGAGCTGATAGAGAGGTACAGGGGGCTTGCCGGAGGCGACCTCGTGTTTCCCATGCCCAGCAACAGCGTGTGCAACAGGCACCTCAAACAGATAGCCAAAGCCTGCGGCATCCACAAGGAGATCGGCTTCCACCTAAGCCGCCACACCTTCGCCACGACCGTCTATCTCTGCAACGGCGGCACCATCGAGGCGCTCTCCAAGATACTCGGGCACAAGCACATTTCCACGACCCAGATCTACGCCGAGGTGACCAACAGGATGGTAAGCTCCGATTTCCGGGCGATCTCCGGCAACCTCGCCGCCATGCAGCGGAGCGTGCTGGAGAAGAAGGACAGGAAACAGGACGGGAAGCGGGTGCGCCGTTCCCTCCGGGAAACGGCTTGACGCCTTCCTCCGGTGCAGAATGCGGCAAAGGCAGGAACTTCCGATGCGGTGTCCCTGCCTTTGCTGCATTTCCCGATGCACACCCCCGTGCGTTTATGTTGGACTTTTCCCCCGTTTGCGCTTTGGGCGCATGTCCACGTAGTTCTCCTCCAGCATACGCAGCAGATCCGACTGGCGGTAGAGCGTCTTGCCCGGCAGCGATATGTACGGGATCAGCCGTTGCGTGCGGTAGTCCTGTAACGTCCTCGGCGTGATGTGCAGCAGCCTGCACACGTCCTCGCCCGTGAGATAGACCTCGCCGTTCATCGCCGGGCGGAAGTGCGCCGTTACCGTGTCAAGGTATTTCATGCCTTCCTCCAGTGCCTCGAAGTACGCCCGTACCTCTTCCGTGTCCCTTGTGATCACTTCCATCTCACTCGTCCTCCGTCATTTCCCGGCTCATGGCTTCCACGAACGCCTCCACGTCCTCCGTCCGGTAGTAAATCTTGTGGTTGATCTGGCTGTACGGCAGCAGCCCCCGGTCACGGTAGGTCTGCAATGTCCGCTTGCTGATGCCCAGTTTCTCGCACACGTCCGCCCCGTCCATCCAGTTCATCTTTTCGGGCGGGCGGTAGCGGGCGCAAAGCTCCCTCACGTGCTGCGAGAAGCTGCCGAACCGTTCCTTCATCTCCTCGAAGGTCTTTTTCTCGATGCTTACTATTTCCATTGTCCCGATACGTTTTTATTGTTATACTTCCCTGCAAATATACCGGTCTGTATATGTCCGTGTATCAAAACCGTATCGCTTGTCCTCGTTTTGCTTCACGCTTGTAGCCTTGTCACGCTCCGGGCGGTGAAAAGCAGGGAGAAGCTCTACATATCCGCACGCCCTTCCGCTTGTATTTGTAACTGACCAAACATCATCACTATGGAAGAGGCTGTCTTTATCTTCAGGTTATCGTGAATGGTCTAACTCGATGTACCAGCCTTCCTTGACGGGCTTGTACAGCGTGGTGTCGTTGTACGTCCTGCGGTAGATCTCGTTCAGGTCGCCGTGTTCGGTGATACGGATGTTCCGGCGGCTTTCCAATCCGGGATCGTAAACGAAACACTTGGACGTTCCCGCATCCACGATGCCGTGGGAGTAATACACCATCGTAAGGCGCAGCCCCGCCGAATCCGTTTCGCCCCGCTTCCTGCGGTCGAAATGGATCAGGTCGCAGCCGGTTACGCCCAGCAGGGAATCAAGTTGTGTCTGGGCGGACGGCGACAGTCCGTGCAGGTACAATGAATCTTCCCCGTGCAACTCGAAAGGCTTGTAAGGCGTGCCGTGGATTTCCTCGAATATTCGCAGGCTGACCGAATCGGCGGTGTCGGGTCTGGATGGCGGATAGTGGTAACTGCCCTCCGTGCCCTCGGAGATAAGCCCGTACACCTTGCGGAACGCCGCCTCGTGCGTGGCGAAGTGGCGTATCATTTCCTCGTCGCTCGGCGGCATGGGCGGCTCTCCGCAACTTGCGGCAAACAGGCTTGCTAAAAGCAGGATTATGGCGGGTGTTCTCATATTCTTATGTAGATAATGTTTGGCAGCGTTCCGCTTTATTCAGTCGGTTTGCTGTTTGTTATAAACTGCTTAATCTATCTTCTATCTTCTTGACTAATGAAGTTTCCGGTAAACTTACTGTCATCATAAAATGGGGAAAGAATCTATTGGTCAGTTTGTTCTTTATCCCATCATTTGAAACATGATGATATTGCCGATATTTAAAGAAAGCAAAGAGTTCTAAGGGCAGGTATCTCCATTCAATATGATTATGAAGGTCTAAGTATGAATTCATTGGACAAGTGTTATGATATTTTGCAAGTTGATTTAGCACATCATTAACCACAAGAACATCTTCAGATAAGATATTATTAATGGCATACTCGTAAACCGGTAGCATTTCTACCGATTTCATCTCTTCAAATATATATTCATATTGGGAGCCAACCACAAACCTCAACAACTGGAAAATACTGTTGTACCCATAATGTTTAAAACAAAAGGGCTTTGTAAAGGTATGTTTGTAACAAAACCTCAAAGCGTGTAGAATATCATCTAAACGATTAGGATAATAGCAATAAGCCAACAAAGCTGCATATATATAATCGCAAAAAAAACTACCGATAGTAGAAGCGTTCTTATCTTGTCTATATGCTTCTATAATAGATAAATTACGTAAATAAAATATGTCAAGCATCTTTTTAAACGAATCTTCATCTTTCTTGCTTTCATATTCTATTATATGGGGCATTATTTCGATGCTATATAGAGAGGCGATGATTTCTTGGATATTATAGTTCAAGTCTTTAAGCTCATCAAAAATTAAAGCTTGTCTTGTAAAAAGTGTAATTCCATTGTCAATAAAATCATTTATGGAGTTATAATAGAAATCATGCTCCGCATTGTCTGAAGCTTTTATGTATTCGTTTAATTGATGTATTTTTTTCAATATCTTGTCCATAAGTTTTTTGACTTAAAGTTTATAATGGTTTGCAGCGTTCCGCTTTTCAATCGGCTTGCTGTTTGTTATAATCAATCATATCACCGAAAAATCATTAATAGGCTTATAAGAGTATTTCACCCTAAAGCCTTCATCATCCCAGTTTCGGGCGGCGATAATCGCATGTGTCAAATCCAGCCGATATGTTTTAAGGCATGATTTGATTGCGGATACAGCCCGTTCTTCCTCCACGACTATACAATAAATATTCAATTTGCCGTTATCTATTGCAAAACTTTCGACTACACCTATACCTCGCCAGCCCAAATGTTCTTTTAGATACTCTGAAACTTTGTCTTTTAACCATTTATCCCGTTTGTTTCCATCCTTGCTTTTCAATAGATATTGAACTACTATCGTACATAATTGATTTTCGGACAACTTTGTATATCCTTCACTCGCACATACATTACTAAAATCCTGTAAACGTATAGCTGCTTCTTTCTCTGTCATACTTGTTTTCGCAATAGTTCCAACATATCCAACTTTTCCAGAATGCTCAATTAGAACCTTATCGGCATTTTCATACCACATTTCCTTGTAGTATAGACCTTTTGTTTCAATTTGTTTATATAGCGTTATCATGATATGATTGATTATAATGTTTGTCAACTAATCGCATTAGGAGCGATTGAGGTGCGTGTTATCAGTATTAAACTTAGAATTTATTCTTTCAAATGATACATTGCCAAAATTGCTTTTCCAGTCTTTCGATATTGTCTGCCTCATACCCTGCCAATTCAACGGAATAGCTTTATCATTAATAGATTTCTTGATTTTTAGATTTCCACCAATATCATCAATCAAGAACAACAACTCACAATCAGACAGAATAGCATACTTCTTCCTAAACTCAATATACCGATATAACTCTATAACATCATCTTTAAGAAAAGCGATTGTTGACCCCATTTCATGGGTTAATTGATGTATCAAGTTTTCCATCTTCGTAGCTAATTCCATTTGAGTAGGAAATAGGTTACCTTGACATTGCTCTGCCAAAGTGAAATCATACTTTCCTTCAAGTTCAGAAAGCTGCATAAGAATATTCTCTATTTTATTTATAAATTCATTCATTTCTGTATTGATGATGTCTGGCAGCGTTCCGCTTTAAGCGGTTTGTGCTGTTTGTAATTGAAGTTATTCCATTTTATACATTTTTTTCTCCCAACTTTTTAATTCTTGAAGAACAGGCTTGGGATTATGTAATATTTGATTAAGAAACTCTGTAAAGGTTGGTTCCAACACTTTAACTTCTTGGGTCTCACAATCAAAGAGAAAAACTCCTCCTTCTTTATTCTCATCATCAGTCAATTTAAGAACAATCACGCCATGATCAGAATACCGTCCTATTGCAAAATACCCTTCATCAAGAATTTCCTCCTGCATTTCTTGGTTTTCCTCAATCAGGATTTTATCCCATGAATGTATTGGCTTCGGATAGAGGAAAACATCTATATCCCAAAATATTTCATAGAAATGTTTATATTTCAAATAGCTTTTATAGGAAAGAGGAAGAATGACATTCAGCTCTCCTTCCAACTTATCAATATCTTCGTCTGAAATCTGGCTATCTATCGCTTTCCATATATGATCTTTTTCAGTTATGATATCCACCATATAATTGGTACGTCCCGGTTGAGTCACATATATTTTAGGCGATTTTCCTTCAAGCAGGTTATTGTCCAGAAAATCCTGCATCTCCGGTTCTATGGTTGGTTCATAAGAAGCAACATACATTAGGTATTCTTTATGCTCCTGAACAAGTTCCAGACATTTGTCTATGTAACTCCTTATTGTCGCCTCATTTTTGATGCTTGAAACTTTCCCTGTTTTTAATGTCGGTGTTCTACGAGTATTTTTCCGGCATTCTTCCTGCTCGGTTTTATTTTCCGGATTCACCAATTTCATAGCGAATTTTCCCTTGATAATGATATTTTTTAACTTTTCACTGATGAACCATTCGTATGTATCTTTCGTATCTCTTGCTATATAGAAATCTTTCAAACAGCGGTTCGCTATAATGGGCGGAATAGAAAATAGGCTGCTATCATCATTTTGGGCTTGTAGCTCTGTTTGTTGGTGATCTATTACATCCATATAATTAAGAATTTTAGCAGCATAAAAGTCTTTCTTCTGATTTTCGCAGCATATCTCTATGGGATAAAAAATAACTTCGTCTTTTAAAATATGGCTTAGTCTATCTACAAATCTTTGGCTGAAAATGGGAAAGCAACAGAAGGTACGTAAAAAATCACATTTGTCTAAATCTTTTTTTGTCAGACCTTCTTGAGCAATACCTTTCAATTTGGTGTATTTCAAAAATCGCCCATCACCATTATTATGATTGAAGTAATTATATATTCTATCATAATTACCTTGAATTATGATTATAGTGTTCGATTTTCTCAGAACCGATTCTATTTTGTATATTCTTTCCATAATGATTTACTCCAATAATGTCCAGCGGATAATCGACCAATGAAGGGAGATTGCCCCGCTTGTTATGCACCTTTTTATAATGAATTTTTCCAATTGTATTTATTCATCAACTTATCCATAGCTTCATTTTCCATATTATTTTTTCTGAAAGTAATATACACGGATTTTAATGTTTTCACTCTCGGTAATACATTCTCGAAATCTTCAACTGTCAGTCGAGTTTGTTCAGAAGCACAAAAACGTTTCAATTTGGCAAGTGATGAAATTTGTTCAATACCATAATACAAATTCGGACAACCATATAATTCCAAACGCTCCAAATTTTGCAATTTCGACAGATCCGGTAAAGTTTCCAGACCAAAAGTCCAATACAGATAAAGTTCTTTCAAATTTTCGAACCGTGAGATAAACGAGAAATCTGTGCAGTTAGATTGCCTTCTTAGATATAGAATCTCTAAATTCGGAAATATATCAGGCAGACATTCCCCATTTTTCAATTTAGAATATATTGCCAACTTCTTCATGTTGGGATTTGGAGTCAGGTTCATTGCATCCAATCTGTTCACTTCCAATTCTTTAAGCTGCAATAAACTGTTTATAACAGTACATTGTTTTTTTGAAATATCCAAATATTCGTTGAAATTAAGAGAATCCAAGTGCTTAAGACTTAAAAATTTCTCAAATGATATGGATTTTTTTATCTGACCAAAGATCGAAAGATGTTGCAACAATGGCGTATATTGAACAAACTCAATCGAATCCAATTCCTTATGGTATGGGAAATTCGTTACAAGTAAACGCCTGACATTACTTAAATATTTGATAATGTCAATATTATATATTAAATCATGCTTGTCTTGATTTGTTACACCTAAATCACAAGTAATACATATATGATAGTTATCTATTGCAAGCAATCTATTTATCGCTTGTAACTGTTCTTTGGTATAGCCACAATCGCCGAATAGATTTAGTGGTTCTATCTCGGTTAAAGCTATATCCAGAATCTCTTGAACCGTTTGTTTACGAATATATATCATTATTCTTTCATTTAAGGTGCATAATGGCTTGGAAAGGAACGCCGTTTAGGAGTTAGCTTTCCTTGTTATCAATTTTATATTCTTCATATTCAAGAAACGCAGTATCAATATCTCCTTCTAATAGGTAGTAGAAACAATCTTGTATCATATCAACCCATTCTATGATTTGCTTTTGCTGCTCTTGTGTAACAAAATCAGCTCCGTCAATCCACCTCCTGCCTAAATGTATTATACTATATACATCACTTAGTAGGGTTTGATCGATCGTTGGCTTCATAAAATCATCTGCAAGAACTTTAAGACATTCCATTATCTCGATAAAATTACACTCATATAGTTTTCCTTGAAATGGACGAAGTGAACCAAGAAATCCATTTTCCCATTTCTCATTTTCTATATCATTGTTTCTACAAGAATGGAAACTTAATAAAATATATGCTTCTTCTTTTGTCATTGCGTTTCTGTTTAATTATTGATAATGGGATGCAGCTAACTGCGTTTAGCAGTTTAGGTGATTGTTACCAATGTTTTCTAAAATTAATTGATGAAGCCTTTCTGACAAATTCCATTGTAGTGAGACAAATTTTTGTTTCATTGGTAGATCAGAGAACGAACCAATGCCTGAAAGTGAGGCATCAATTTCATGGAGATTTTGATAAAATGATTCGCAATCTTCTTCGCCTTCTTTTATTAGTTTCAACTTATTCTCATACCAAACCGCTTGTTTATGCCAACCTGTTTGATGTAGTAATTCTATCATTTTCTCCAATTCATCAATTAATTTATTTCTCATTTTTAATTTTATATTATTGGTAATGTTCGGCAGCGTTCCGCTTATTCAGTCGGTAGTGCTGTTTGTTATCAATCTCTTTAATCACAATCCACATAGAGGATATATTTCTTACAATTCAGACAACGAAATAAATAACCTTGACATGAACTACCATTGATGATGTGTTCTTTATGTTCTGAATAGCCTTCTGATTCAGGAGTAAACTCAACCGAATTTTCTAATCCCATTTCTACAATTTCTTTCCAACCGACATAGGCTATAAATTCACAGAAATCCCCACAATGGTCAGGCCAATATTCTTGTTGCCATCCATTGTAGGACGGTGTTCGGCAACATAATTCCTTTTTGTATTCTTCTGAAATAGTAGAGGAAAGAATTGCATAATCCACAAATTCGCCATCAAATCTTTTTGATGCTTTACCCGAAGCAATACATTTCGGACAAAGAACATTTATATCTTCAACGCTATAAAAAGGACCGGAATATATTACAGATGTTCCTTTTCCACAGCAATCACATACTTCCGGTGTATCAACCTTTTCAAACAGTCCAGCTTCCAACGGTTGAGAACAATATTTAAAGTTCGGCATTTTGATAGAACAGTCTTTCGCCTTTCGAGGACGTTTTAAAGCGTATCTATCACCTTCACATTCTAAGCAATCTTTAAGACGGTACAAATTCTTGGCATCTTTCATGTCTTGGGGATTGGCAACCTCTGATAGATAATGATAGGCTTTTGTATAATAGCCTAAATAGCTAAATACATCGCTCAATATGCGATAATTTTCTTCTGTCTTTTCAACAGATTCCAAATCATCTGCCAGTCGGAACAATTCTGCAATCTTTGACCGTTCCGACATTTTCATTGCTTCAATATATCGTTGTCTAAATTCCGAAATCTTCATTTTTTCTTTCATGATTGATAACATGTAATTATCTACGTTTTTCGCTATTATCTTCGCTCAATTACAAATATATATCATAAGGGCGAAACTTCGGAATATTCGGTCTTCCTTTTTTTCAAGGTATGCTTAAAAGCAGTTCTGCGGGTGGTTGTTTGGGCGTTCCCCTTCGGGTCGGGCTTTCCCCTGCAAGTCCTCGCTATGCTGTGGGCTTTCCCTTGCAATCCCTAACGTGGGTGAAAGGGCTTTCACTGTCTTGCGCTTACACCTTGGCGCACGGGCTGTCCCGTCCCGGCGTCCGTTTCCGACCATTCCGGCAGGCTGCATGGCCGAAGCCGGACATCGGGCGAAAGGACAAACGGAACACATCCGTCCGTACCGTCCGAAAGAGTTTCCCGGTGTTTGTCCGGCAGCCGGAAGCTGATCGTGCTCCCATTGTATTCTCCCGCCCGTATCTCCTTGCCTTGGGAAACGGGCGTTCCCGGCTCTCCGGAAGGCTTCTTTTTCCCGCACCCGGCAAGTAACTTACCATTGACTGGAATAGACTGACAGGGCATTTTTTCCCTAAGCTGATTGGAAAAACATTGACGAAGGTAGGCGGAGGTGAAAGCAAATCCGCAAAAAATGCCAAATCTCCACCCTGCGGGTAGTATTTACCATTTTTTCAGATGGTTGCAATTCACCTTTTCCGCTATCAATGATTGTCAATGTTCTTCCCAATCAGCCAAGGGAAAAAAATTGGTTGGGGCGACAAGCGATGAAAACAGAGTAATAACGATTAAAATTTGTGAGTTATGGCAACAACGAACAACACTATCGAAAAGATTGCACCGATGTTCACCGATTTGTTAATCAAGAAAATCGAGTGTCTGAAAACGGATTGGCAAAAACCGTGGATTGCGAGCCTTGAACAAGGTTTGCCCCGCAACATCAGAGGGACGCTCTATAATGGCGGCAATGTCTTGATGTTATTGTTCTACACCGAGTTTATGAAATTCACTTTGCCCGTGTTCCTCACGTTCAACCAAGCGAAGGAAGAGGATTTAAGTGTTTGCAAGGGCGCACGCTCGTTTCCCGTCTATTATTGGTTTAAGTTCGTGGTACACAAGGAAACGAAAAAGACAATCAAGTACGAGGAATACCGCAAGCTGCCCGCAACCGAGCAGGAAAGTTACAAGGTCATCCCGCAAATGAAGTATTACAATGTCTTCAACATCGACCAGACCGATTTTGCCGAAAAGCAGCCCGAACGCTACGAGCGTATGAAGAAGGGGGAGCAACCCGAAGACTATTCGGACGGAATGATTTACGAGGCGTTGGACGAGCTTGTCTATCTGCAAAATTGGTATTGCCCCATCAAGGTGCAGTATTCGGACAGTGCCTACTATTCGCCCTCTTCCGACCATATCGTTTGCCCGCAGCGTGAGCAGTTCCCGCAGGGAGCGGAATATTACGGCACGCTCCTGCACGAGATGGCGCACAGCACGGGAAGCCCCCAACGGCTGAACCGCACGTTCGGCAGCTTCTTCGGGGATGCGCTCTATGCCCGTGAGGAACTTGTCGCCGAACTTACCGCAGCCCTTTGCGGTGCGTTCTTCGGCTACGCAGCCGCACCGCAGGAGAACAACGCCGCCTATCTGAAACACTGGCTCACCAAGCTAAAGGAAGAACCCGCCTTTTTGGTGGAGATATTGGGGGACGTGAACAAGGCGGCGAAGATGATTGCCGACAAGGTAACCGAACCGATAAACGAACCCGCAGCAGCCTAAGCGGGACGACAAAGGAACAAGAGTATCAACCAACGGGCGGAGCAGTCCGCCCCACTAAAGACATAAGACGATGAAAACATTATCAGAAAAGGAATTTAACGGCTTTAACGTAAATGCGAGGTTTACCGAAAGTGCGGAACGGGCGAAAAAAGAGCTGTCTCCACTCATGCAGGAGGTAAGGAAGTACATACCCCAAGCGGAATACGGCTATCACGTGGAGAGCGGTGAATATCCCGCATTTTACGGCGTGCGCATAGAGTTCACGTACAACGGCATCCGTTTCCATGTGTACAGGATAAACAAAGAGAACAAATACAGGATAGCCACCGACATGGAGCATTTTGAGTATGTCAACCGCTACGACATCGAAAGGGCGGGCAACCAATACGAAAAACCGTGCAATATCGGCGTGTTCACCGCCAAGAAAATAAACGATTGGATAAACTACTACACGCAGATATACAGGCAGGTGGAGCAGGAAAATGCGGAGAACTCGAAAAAGGTCGCCGATTTCTTGAAAAGTATCGAGAATGAACCCGTAAGATGGGAAGGGAGAAACCGTTCAAAAGGGACGATAACCCGCAACGGCTTGCGCTTCACTTTCTACATAGAGGAAGGACACCTCTCTTTTGAACTATCCCTAAATTATCGGGGAACGGCTGATTACGACACTTTCCGGCTGTTGGCTGATAACCGCTATATCCCGAAAGGGAACTGTTAAAGAACCACGGGCGGAGCAATCCGCCCGACAATACCCAAGAACATGAAAACGACACCCGTTTACAAACTGATATACCGCCTAATCCTTTGGGCTTCGGTGGTTTATTTCCTCACCACTGCCGCAGGGCAGTTTTTCGCCTTGTCGCTTGTCGTGGCTCTGTTTTACTTCGTGGCACGGCTTGTTCTCGCCCTTGCGTGGCGTCTGTTTGTCGGCTTCGTGTTCGTACTGATAATCATTCTTTTAATACTCTAAAATTTACCGATATGGAAACAAGGACATGGACAGAAAACGGAACACCCGTTACCAAGGAAAAGACGGTAGCCTTTTCGGGACACCGCACCAATCGTATAGCCAAGTTCACGGCAGACCGTGAGAAACTCTTTAGGGAGGTGGCGTTCGATACATTTGTAGCCATCGAGAGTTATTGCATCAAAAAAGGCTACGACACCTTTTTGTCGGGAATGTGCGAGGGCTTCGACCTTATCGCAGCAGAGGAAGTCTTGAACCTCAAAAAGGAATACCCGCATATCCGTTTGAAATGCGTTGTCCCCTTCAAGGGACAAGCCGAGCGGTACACCCAAGCCGACAAGCGGCGTTATGACACCATTTTGGCGCAAGCCGATGAAGTGGTAACCTTGCAGGACGGATATACCGAGGGCTGTTTCTTACGCCGTAACGACTACCTTTTGGAAAACTCCGCTTTTCTGATGGTCTATTACGATGCGGTAGCCGTGGGCGGTACGTTCTACACCCTCAAACGGGCGGTAGAGCAAAAGAAGAAGTTCGCGAACGTATGCTATAACCGCAGGTAGCCCGCAAGGGCGGATTTTCCGCCCGCTACTTTCTTTCGTGAGCCGGAGCGGGGAAAGAAAGATAGCAAAGAAACCGATTGCCCGAACGGGACGGTTTGTCAAAAATCAAAAAGAACAAGAATAAACAATCAACTTAAAAATAACAGATTATGAAGACAAAAGCAAATCAATCAGCAGCAGAGAAAAACATCACGATGGTAGCATTGGCAGACATTCAGCCGAGCGGTTTCAACCCACGCAAGCGTTTCGATGAAACGAGCCTTTACGAGCTTGCCGAGAGCATCAAGCAGCAGGGCGTGTTGCAGCCCATCACCGTGCGCCCCGTTGACGGGACAGACCGTTACGGGATTGTTTTCGGGGAACGCCGTTACCGTGCGTCCGTCATTGCGGGCAGGGACGAAATTCCCGCAATCGTAACCGAGTTGTCGGACGAGGAAGCCGAGGAAATGGCGATTACCGAGAACTTGCAGCGCAAGGACGTGACACCCGTGGAGGAAGCCGCTGCCTATCAGCGGCTTATCGAGAGCGGACGCCACACCGTGCAGACCTTGGCGCAACTCTTCGGAAAGAACGAGAACTACATCCGCACACGGCTGAAATTCACCGCCCTTATCCCCGAAATCGCCGCCCTCTTGGATGCGGATGAAATCACCATCAGCGTGGCGGCTGAAATCTGCCGATACGGGGAGGACATTCAAAAGGAAGTGTACGAGAAGCATTTGCAGGACGAGGGAACGTATAACAGTTGGCGGGGACTGAAAGCCGCCGATGTCGCGAGGCGCATCGAACAGAACTTCACCACCGACCTGCAATACTACCGCTTCGACAAGACCGAGTGCGCCACGTGCGCACACAACACCAATAACTTGCTGTTGTTCCATGATGGCGGGTGCGGGCATTGCGCCAACCGCACGTGCCTCGCTGAAATGAACGCCTCTTTCCTCATGGAGCGAGCCGTGCAAATCATGCGGAACCAGCCGGAGGTGTCGCTCTGCCGTGACCGCTACACCGCCAACGAGACGGTGGTAGAACGGCTAACCGCTTCGGGCTACGAGGTGGAGACCCTTGACAGGTACACCGCCTTTCCAAGCTGCCCGAAAGAACCCAAAGCCGAAAATTTCAACGACCCCGAACGCTACGGGGAAGCCCGCACCCGCTACGAGCAGCAATGGGCGGACTACATGGAGCAGGAGGAGGAAATCACCCGCAGGAGCGGAGCGGGGGAAATCACCGTCTATGCCAAAATCGGGCAGAAGGAGATTACATTCTGTTACGTGGAGAACGTGACAGAGACCGGGACAGCGGACGGAACGCCCGCACCCGCACCACTCTCACCCGTGGAGAAGTTGGAGAAGCAGGACGAGCGCAACAAGGAAATCGCACTCGAACGCACGGTGGAGGACACCAAGAGACAGATTCTCGAAGCCGACATCACGGGCGGCAAGTTCAGTGCGGACGAAGATACCATGTTGTACTTCTTCCTTCTCTCCTCGCTCCGGAAGGAACACTTCGCAGCCGTGGGGATTGCGGAAGACAAGCCGTATATCACGGACGAGGACAAGATGGGGATTATCGGCAACCTCACCGTGAGGATGAAGACCATCATCCGCAGGGACTTCCTTGTAGCCAACTTCAAGGGAGCGTGCGGGAACAACACCGTGGCGACCCTCTTGCTTGACTTCGCACGCAGGCACATGCCGGAGGAACTCGCCAACATCGAAAGGGAGTACAACGGGGTGTACGAGAAGCGTCACCAGCGCATCGAGGAAAAGAAAGCCGTCCTCTTGGTACAGGAACGGGCAAGGGAGCGCAAGGTAACGCAACCCGAGGAACAACCGCAACCCGAAGAGATTGCAGCCTAAGGACAAAGGGCAGGGCGGAGAAATCCGCCCGCTACTTTCTTTCGTGAGCCGTGGCGAAAAAGAAAGATAGCAAAGAAACCGATTTTCAAACTTTCAAATTTTCAAACTTATGCGAACCGTACAGAGAACCTATACACTATTCGGCATTGCGGAACTGGAGGACGAAGCCCGTCAGAGAGCCTATACCGACTGGCTTGCCAAGGGAAACGATTACCCGTATGCTTCCGAGAACTGCGACACGCTCGAAGCCTTCTGCAATCTTTTCCGTATCGTCTGCACAAACTACCGTTACGACAGTTGCACATACGCTTACCGTTTCTATACCAAGCACGAGGCGGACACGGAGGAACTTTCAGGCGTCCGTTTGCTGGCTTACCTCTATAACAACTTCCATGCGGAGCTGTACAAGCCCAAGGTCTATTGGACGAAAGACCGCAAGAAAAGACGCAGGAGCCGTATCTCCGTCACTTGCGAATGCCCCTTCACGGGCGTTGTGTCGGACGAAATCATCTTGCAACCCCTCATGGACTTCATGCGCTCGCCCGACACACGGAATTTCAAGGAACTCATGCGTGACTGTCTGGAAAACTTCTTCCGCTCGTGCCGAGACGATTGCGAGTATTGCGAGAGCGAGGAATATTTCACGGACGAGAGCCACAAGAATAATTGGGAGTACCTTATCGACGGGACACTTTTCAAGGAAACAGCATGAAGCGGGAAACCTAATCGCAACGGGGGAAATCACGCCATAACATCCCCCCTATGTTTCATCGCCGGAAGTCCGGGACGGGTAGCGATCCGCCCGGACTTCTTTTTTTACCCGCCCGTGGCAACCCCGACCACCCCGACATTTCGGACGCACTTCTTTTTCTTTCGGTGAGCCGTGGGCGGGAAAAGAGAAAGAAGCAAAAAGAAACCCCTCGACCCACCGGATTTTTTAGCCAAGCTCCACACTCATTTTTTAGCAAACCTACGGGGAAAAACGGACAAGTGGCAAGGCTGAACCTGCCGGTTTTGCGCACAATCTCCACACCTTCGGGTCGTATTCCACGCAAAAGCCTTGCATGAAGTCCGTTCTTTCCCCGTGCCCCAAAGCAAAAAATAAATGTTTCACTTTTAATTTTTTGCATTATGAATACACTGTCTTTCCCTCAAATCACCGTAAGTTACAAGGACGCTGACGCATCCAAGAGAGTTAAAATCCACTCTTCCAAGGAGTCTTACGACATCCTCAAGACCTTCTACGAGGACTGTATGCAGCACCACGAGGAGTGCTGGGCGATGTACCTGAACGGCACAGGCAGGCTGCTGGGCGTCTCGTGTGTCTCACGCAGCGGCATGAACAGCACGGTGGTGGACATACGCATCGTCCTCCAGACGGCTCTCGTCTCCCACGCCTCGGGAATCATTCTCTCGCACAACCACCCTTCCGGCTCGACCGTGGCGAGCACGCCGGACAACAACCTGACCAGCCAGTTGAAGAAAGGCTGCGAGGCAATCGGCATACAGCTTTTAGACCATATCATACTGACCGAGGACGCCTATCTTAGCTACATGGACGAGGGGATGCTTTAAGCGTCCCCTTTTTTGCTCGCCTCGACCAGCCGGACTTCGCAGCCAGCCCATTCGTCAGCCCACCGCTGCAAGGTTTCCAGATCGGTCGCCCACATGACGCCCGTGGAGAAATCCTGACCCTCGCAGCCGCTTTTCTCCACCCGGTCCGAATGATCGTCCCGGACATATCCGGTCGGTATTCCCGCCTGCACGTTCTCCCGGACTTTTTGCCCTCCTCCCGTAATCTTATAGATTGTCGCCATAAACTGATGATTTACGTTACCTTACAAAGGTATGAAATATTTTCCATGCGCATACACAGCCGTCATTTTTATGGCGCTCAAATCAAAACTACCCTACCGGGTAGTGGAAAAGTTTCCGGAAGGCGTGAACTTTGCGGCAGAATATCAAAACAATTAAGGAAATGAAACGACTGATTTTATTTGCTGCCGCTTGTGGCATGATGACCGAAGCGTATTCGCAGGATATTACAGGTAGGATAACGGACGAACGGAACGTGCCGCTCGCTTATGCCAACGTGGTGCTGCTCTCGCTTCCCGATTCGGCTTTCGTCTCGGGAACCATCAGCGGGGAGGACGGGGAGTTCTCCGTATCAGGGCATACGGAAAAAGGCGCTTCCCGATGCTTGAAAATCTCTTCGGTCGGCTATCGGACCTTGATACTCGACGTGCGGGAAGACGAGGCGGGCACGATTGTCTTGAAAGAGGAAAGCACCATGCTCGACGGGCATGTCGTGCATGGCGAGCGTCCGCTCGTCAAGGCTGAAAAAGGGGCGTTGACTTACGATGTGGGGGCTATGGCTGAAAAAAGCGCCGTCAGCAATGCGTATGAATCTGTCACACGCTTGCCCGGCGTGATGGAGCAAAACGGGAGACTGACCCTGATGGGAGCCGGGGAAGTTACGGTTATCCTGAACGGGAAACCCTCCTCCATGACCGGTGAACAGTTGGCGAACCTGCTGAAGAACATCCCCGTGTCGAATGTCCAAAAGGCGGAGGTCATGTACAACGCCCCAGCCAGATACAGGGTAAGGGGTGCGGTGATAAACATTGAGCTGAAAAGACAGAAATCGGAGGAAGCCTTCGTCCGGGGAGAAGCCGGAGGAAACTTCACCCAAGGGGAATATGCCAGAGGAAGCGGCAGCATGAACCTTTCCCTTGTCGGAAGGAAAATAACGGCGGACGTGCTTTATTCCGCTGATTATACAAAGATAAAGACGGCATACGACTTTATATCGCACCATACGCTGGATGGCAGGCTGCATGAAGTGGAGCAATATAACAGCGGCTCGAAAAGGAATCTTACGCACAACATCAGATCGGAAGAGCGTCGTGTAGGGAAAGAGTGTAGATCTCGGT
>OGUJ01001106.1_pt1 | contig 17359 bp, 9 predicted proteins | sample 1573661 | NCBI WGS metagenome assembly OGUJ01 (sample SAMEA2581933, study PRJEB24529) | metagenome | biome: Human gut stool | place: China | collected 2011
GTGCGTAACAATCCGTAGGTATCATAGTCGGGGGCTTTTGACCCCGACATCAAATTTAATATTAAAAGTAATACAGGAAATGAGATTAACGAAATCCCCCTGCAGATCATCAATGACCTGCAGGGGGATTTGTATTTCGTTTTTCAATTACATTTTATGGTATTTCTTCTGCTCCGGTAACCAGATCATGCTCCGCTTACATTCGACACATACGCCTGGTCTGCTTCCCAGACATCAAAGCCACTTCCTCTTAAAATATCAACAACCCTTGCCGGATCATCGGTCTTAAGAACAGCAGAAGCATCTGCCCCGTTAGCAAAAGCATACATATATTCAATATTCACATCACCTTCCACGATCTGATGCATTGCCCGGCTCAGTGAACCGGTCTCATGAGGAACTCTCAGTGCAACAACATCGGTCAGCATGGAAGTAATTCCATTTTCTTTCAATACGGCTTTTCCTTTATTCGGATCTGATACGATCATACGCAGCATTCCGTATTCGGAGGTGTCTGCAAGACTTAACGCTACGATATTGATATCATTTCCCGCCAGTACAGAAAGCACTTCATCAAGACGTCCTTCTCTGTTCTCAAGAAAAACTGATAACTGCTGAATTGTAATTCCCATTCTTCCTTTCCCCTTTCTACAGATTCCTGTTGTCGATCACACGAACTGCTTTTCCTTCGCTTCTCTGGATCGATTTCGGCTCAACCAGTTTCACTCTGACAGACACTCCAAGTGCTGTCTTCAGAATTGCTGCGATCTTATCTCTCAGTGCATCCAGTTTACGGATCTCATCTGAGAACATGCTCTCATCTACTTCCACCATAACGGTAAGTACATCCAGATTATCCTCTCTGTCTACGATCATCATATAATGTGGAGCTACCGCACCACCCATACTAAGCAGTGCTGTCTCAACCTGGGTCGGGAATACATTGACTCCACGGATCACCTTCATATCGTCTGTTCTTCCAGTGAACTTGGAAATTCTCGGAGTTGTTCTTCCGCAGGCACAACGACTGTGGTCAATGCTGGTCAGATCTTTCGTGCGGTAACGCAGAAGCGGCATTGCTTCTTTGGATAACGTTGTAAAGACAAGCTCTCCGGTTTCCCCGTCTGCACACGCTTCATTCGTTGCAGGGTTCAATACTTCAGGATAGAAATGATCCGCATTGACATGAAGTCCTGCATGATGGATACAATCCATTGCCACACCCGGTCCGGTAATCTCACATAATCCATAAATATCAAAGCAGTTGATATGAAGAATATTTTCAATTTTTTTACGCATCTCTTCTGTCCATGGTTCTGCTCCGTGGATTCCTGCCCTGATCTTCAGCCGGTCTGTCAGTCCAGCTTCCTGAATGGACTCAGCAAGATAAAGTGCATAAGATGGAGTACATGCAAATGCAGTTGCTCCAAGGTCTTCCATGACCATCATCTGACGCTTGGTATTTCCTGCTGACATCGGGATCGTCATTGCACCTAACGCTCTTGCCCCAAAATCCAGTCCAAGACCACCGGTAAAAAGTCCATATCCATAGCATACGTGCAGAATATCATCTTTTGTAAGTCCTGCCATCGTCAGACATCTTGCCACACATTCTCCCCATACTTCCACATCTTTCTGTGAATACGGTGCGATCGTCAGTTTTCCGGTAGTACCGGAAGTTCCCTGCACACGTACCACATCCGACTGCGGAATTGCAAGAAGTCCGAATGGATAATTGGCTCTCAGGTCTTCCTTCGTAGTAAAAGGAAGCTTGTTGATATCTTCAATAGAACGGATATCGCCCGGTTCTACTCCGGTCTCTTTCATTTTTTTATGGTAAAAATCCACATGGTCATATACTCTTTTTACCACATCTACAAGACGCTTGCTCTGCAGTGCTGCCATCTCGTCACTGCTCATACATTCCACTTTGGGATCCCGGATCCGTTCTTCCCAATTTTCTAATGATACTGCCGCCATCTTCGCTTCTCCTTTTTCTATAAATCTTCTTCCTCTACCAGTTTCACATCTGCCTTCTCCAGGACTTTCTGTGCCTTGTCAAAATCATCCGTATGGAATACGATCACCGGTGCTTTTCCCTCGCGGATCACAAACGAATAAATATAATTTACATTGATCTCTCCATCTGCAAGGATCGTAAGCATCCGGTTCAGGTTGCCTTTTTCATCCTTAAGCTCAGCCCCGACTACTTCCGTGATCCTTGTAACAAACCCTTTTGCTGTCAGACTTTCTTTTGCACACTCCGGCTCATCTACTACCAGACGCATGATCCCAAATTCCGGTGTATCAAATGTGGAGATCGCACGGATATTAATATGGCTTTCTGTCAGTACAGAAGTCACTCTCATCATACTCCCCGGCTCGTTTTCCACAAATACTGAAAGCTGTCTGATCATCTTTTTTTCTCCTTTCCCTGCATATATATTTAAAGATTAAATCCAACCTCAAATGCTTTTTTATTGATCTCAATCGTCTTCGGAGGTACAGTCTTTTCAATTACTTCATACCACTGTTCTTTTGTGAAATCCATATGCTGTGCGGCAATTCCAAGGACGATCAGATTAAAGACACGAGGATTACCCAGCTTTCTGGATTCTTCTGTGGCATCTACTTTATAAACTTTGTATTCCTTTTCCAGATCCTCAATGATATGATCCGGATATTCTGCATTTCCGATCACCACCGGCATCGGATCAATCCTCCAGTCATTCACAATCAGCACACCATCCTTTTTCAGGAAATGTGCATAACGGAGTGCCTCCAGTCTCTCAAATGCGATCAGAACATCTGCCTGTCCCTCTTCTACGATCGGCTCTGCGACCTTGTCGCCATAACGGACAAATGTTACAACACTTCCGCCTCTCTGTGCCATACCGTGTACTTCCGAAAGTTTGACGTCATAGCCACCTGCGATCGTCAGACCTCCGAGGATTCTGCTCGTGAGAAGGGTTCCCTGTCCACCGACACCGACGATCATAATATTTTTTACTGCCATCTTATTCGCCCTCCTTCACAAGTTCTATCACATTGAATTTACACAGTTTCTCGCACAGCCCGCATCCGGTACACATCGTATCATCAATATGAACACTTCCGTCTGCATTCTTTGTCATGGCCGGACACCCCGGCTTCATACAGAGACCGCATTTCTTACACTGATCTTCATGTGCCAGATACAATGGCTTCTTTCTCTTGTCAAGCAGAACACAAGGAGTCTTTGTGATGATGACGGAAACTTCATCTCTTGCCACTTCTTCTTTGATCGTCTTCTGAAGCAGTTCGATATCAAACGCATTTACCACATTAACATGCTTCACTCCGACTGCATGACATAATTCCGGAATATCAATGGCATAAGTCGGATCTCCCTGCAATGTTTTTCCGGTTGCGGAGTGATCCTGATGTCCGGTCATTCCTGTTGTAGAATTATCCATGATGATCACGGTTCCGGTCGCTTTGTTGTAAACCATATTCATCAGTGAATTAACACCTGTATGCATGAAAGTAGAATCACCGATCACGGCAACCCAGTTCTTGATATACTCTTTTCCCTTTGCCTTTTCCATTCCGTGGAGTGTCGAAATACTTGATCCCATACACATCGTTGTATCAATGACGCTCAGCGGAGCAACTGCACCCAATGTATAACATCCGATATCACCTGCTGCATGCATTTTCAGACGGTTCAGGACAAAAAATACACTTCTGTGCGGACATCCCGGACAGAGGATTGGCGGTCTTCCAGGTGCTTTTGCAGCCTCTTTCAGTTCCAGTTCCTGCTTCAGGATCGCTTTACGGAGCATATTGGCACTGTATTCGCCCTGTACCGTAAAGATCTCCTTGCCGATTGCCTGGATACCCCAGGATTTTACCTGCGTCTCGATCACCGGATCCAGTTCCTCTACAATATAGAGTGTATCAACTTTTTCTGCAAAGTCCTCGATCAGCTTTCTTGGGAGCGGATTCACCATTCCCAGCTTCAGTACAGAAGCCTCCGGCAATGCTTCTTTTACATACTGATACGGGATTCCGCTGGTAATAACTCCGATCTTTGTATCGTTCATTTCAACTTTATTGATTGGAAGAGTATTGGCTGTCTCTGCCAGTTCCTTGTTCAGACGTTCGATTTCGATATGTCTCTGCTTTGCATTTCCCGGCATCATGACATTTTTCTGAACATTCTTTACATATTCCTTATCTTCTACATTTTCACGCTCACAAAGCTCAACCAGTCCCTGCGAATGTGCCAGTCTCGTTGTCGTTCTGAAAATAAACGGGCGGTCAAACTTCTCGCTGAGTTCAAAAGCTGCCTTAAAGAAATCTTTTGCCTCGGCACTGTCGGACGGTTCGATGACCGGGATCTGTGCTGCTCTTGCAACCATTCTTGTATCCTGCTCGTTCTGAGAGCTGTAAAGTCCCGGATCATCCGCAACAACAAGAACAAGTCCACCGTTTACTCCCATATAAGATACTGAATAGAGCGGATCTGCTGCCACATTCAGTCCTACATGCTTCATACAGGCCATGGAACGCACACCTGCGATGCTTGCACCTACCGCTACCTCTGTAGCAACCTTCTCGTTCGGTGCCCATTCTTCATATACATCATCCCTGTACTGGACAAGGTATTCACTGATCTCAGTACTCGGAGTTCCCGGATATGCGGAAGAAACTTTTACTCCCGACTCGTATGCTCCGCGGGCAATCGCTTCATTTCCGAGCATAATTACTTTTTCTGCCATTTTACAGTCCATCCTTTCGTAAATCTGTCACACGTTTTGCTTTTCCCTCAAACCGCTGCAGAGAGTTCGGTGCAACCAGCCGGATCTGTGTTGCAAGTCCAAGCTGGGACTTTAATCTTGTCTTAATCCGGTTCTCCAGTTCACTCAACTGTCCATAACTGTCCAGAAGACGGTCATCAATCAGTTCTACCGTGATGGTCATCACATCCAAACGGTTCTTACGCTCTACCAGAATTTCATAATGTGGTCCGATCTCATCGATCTTGAACAGAACTTCCTCAATCTGTCCCGGGAATACATTCACTCCACGGATCACAAGCATATCATCGGCACGTCCTGAAAGGTTCTCCATCCTGACTGTCGTTCTTCCACATTTACACGGTTCATACATCAGTCTTGTCAGATCTCCTGTGCGGTATCTTACAAGCGGAAGTGCTTCTTTTCCAAGGCAAGTCACTACCAGTTCCCCAAGTTCACCCGGCGGAAGGACCTCCTCTGTCTCAGGGTCAATGACTTCCGGAATAAACCAGTCTTCGTTAATATGCATACCACAAAGTTCCGTACATTCTCCTGCAACTCCCGGTCCGCAAAGCTCACTCATACCATAATTCTGGGTACAGACAAACTGCTCTCCCCAGACTTTATGCATCTCATCACGCATTGGCTCTGTCATGCCTTCCCCGCCGAACAAACCGATATGGATCTTCAGATCCTTAGAAGGATCAATCCCACGATGACGCAGTTCTTCACCTAAATGCAGTGCATACGATGGCGTTGCCACAAGAAGTGTCACCCCCATATCCTGAAGGAACATGATCTGCTTATTTGTATTGCCCGAAGACATCGGGATCACCGCCGCTCCGATCTTTTCCAGTCCACCATGAAGCCCCAGTGCTCCTGTAAATGTACCGTATCCAAATGAGATCTGTGCCACATCATCTGCAGTGGCACCGCCCATACAGGCCAGTCTTGCCACATTATTCAGCCAGATATCCAGATCATTTTTTGTATATCCGACCACGGTTGGCTTGCCTGTTGTTCCTGAACTTGCATGATAACGCACAATTTCCTTTTTATCTACCGCAAAAAGTCCGTCCGGATAATGATCCCGGAAATCCGCTTTATATGTAAAAGGCAGCTTTTTCAGGTCTTCCAGCGTCTGGATATCTTCCGGCTTCACTCCGGCTGCGTCCATCTTATCACGATAAGGTTTTACTCTGTCGTAAATGTAGCTGACGGTCATCTTCAGCTTATTTAACTGGATCTTTTCGATCTCTTCTCTTGGCAGAGTCTCTTCCTTTGCCCATATCATTCCTTTTTACCTCCTTTTTAAGCATTCGCTTCTCTTAAGTATACCATAATACTTTTTCGAGTTAAAGTGCGAAATTATACAATTTCAATTCTGCTGCCTAATTTTTCTCCGCCCCGCTCTTTTTTCACGATCATCTTATTTTCGATCCGTTCTTTCAGTTCAGCCACATGAGAAATGATCCCCACACTGCGGTTTCCCTGCGTAAGATTTCCCAATGCCTTGATTGCCTGCTCCAGTGCTTCCTCATCCAGAGAACCGAAACCTTCATCCACGAACATTGCCTCCAGGCAGATTCCTCCCGCATTGGCCTGGATCTCATCTGACAGCCCCAGTGCCAGCGACAGAGATGCCTGGAATGACTCTCCACCGGACAGGGTTTTAACACTCCGCTCGCTGCCATTGTAGTGATCGATCACATTTAATTCCAGACCGGATTTTCCTTTTTTGTCCTCCGGTGCTTTCTGCCTTTTTAACTCATACTGTCCGCTGCTCATTGTCATGAACCGCAGATTGGCACGGCGTAAGATCCGGTCAAAATACGCCATCTGAATATAGGTCTCCAGTTCTACCTTCGGTTTACCATTCAGATTGCCGCCTGCCGTATCGGCAAGTGACTTCATCCATACATATTTCTTTTCTACTTCTTCCAGCAGATCTCTCTGTACATTGACTTTATCATAGATTTCCCGGTTTCCTGAATACCTGACATAGAGTTCTTTTTTTTCTTCTGCCATCTGGCTTTTTTCTTCTGTCATCCGGCTTTTCTCTTTCAGTATTTCTTCTTCATTTACATCTTCCAGTTGTTCAAGCTGTACCCGGATCGTCTGGATCGAAGCCTCGTTTTCTGCTTTTTTCTGCAGAATCTGCTCATATTCCTGCTGATTTTTCTGCTGCAGGTCTTTCAGCTTTTTCTGTTCTTCCTGCTGCTGTAGAATCTGCTCCTTTAAGATTTCTTCTCTTTCATTCTCGGATCCGTTCTTTTCCTGCTCTTCGTTGATCCGTTCTTCTACAGATTTTCTTTCTGCCTGAAGCTGCACAGTCTTTTCTTTCTCCTGCTCCACGATCACCCGGAGTCGCCCTTCTTCTTTTTTCAGCTCCTCCCGTCTTTGGATCTTCTGTTCTACAGCAGATTTTCCTTCTATGGTTTCTTCCATGCGGGATTTTAGCAGTTCCATTCCCCATAGAGCCAGTTCCTGGATTTCTTTATTCTTCAGTGAGTCAGATTCACTCTTCTCATTTTCTGCCAGTTTCATAAGGATCTGACAGAGGCTTTCTTTTTCACCGTTCTTCTGTGCCTGGACTTCTGCCATCTTTTTTTCCTGCTCATGAAGTAACTGTTCTACCTGAAGCTGTTCTGCTTTTTTCTGTTCTTCTGCCTTCGTAAGCTTTTCTCTCTGAACAAGTGCCTCCTCTGCTTTCTCCAGTTCTTCTCTACAGTTTCTGATTTCTTTCTGCAGCCGTTCTTTTACCCGCTCTACATCTTCCAGATGATAGCCTGCATCTTTTTCCATCTGCTCTGCTTTTTTCTTCAGCTGCTCCAGTTGTTCTTTCAGGCTGCCTGCCATTGCACTGCAATTTCTGACCTTTTTTTCTGCCTCATCCGCTGCCGCCTTCTTCTGATCTACGCTTTCTTTGGAAATTTCCACGCCACATTTTTCTGCAAGAGCCGGATGATGAACTGAACCACAGACCGGACACGCCATTCCCTCTTCCAGCCCTTCTGCAAGAATCCCTGCCTGCGTATCCAGGAACAGACGGAACTCTCTTTCGTATGCTTCTTTCACCGGAAGATAGTTTTCTCTTGCTTTCAAATAACGTCCGGTTGTAAATTCCAGCTTTTTCTGCAACGAGCTTTGTTCTTCTTTCGCCTCGATCAGCCGGTCTGCCTGGTTCAACTGTACAGTCAGATTATTCTTTTTCTGATACAGACTCAGACGGTTCTCCCCGGCATCCCCGGATTTTTCTATCTCCTCTCCCATTTTTTTGAGCATTTCCTTCCGCTTATCCAGTTCTTCCTGCAACTGCTTCATTTTTTCTGTCAGTGCAGCTTCCTTTTCCAATCTCCTGCCATATGCAGCTTTTGCAGATTCCAGCCGTTCTGCCTGTTCCTGCAGATTTGCAAGCTGTCCGCAATATTTCTCTCTCACTGCCTCCAAAGCTCCAAAACGATCCAGTTCTCTTTGAAGCTTCTCTTTTTGTGCAGTATGCTCCTGACACTTTTTCTGCACTTTTTCCAGTTCTTCTCCCAGCTTTTCTGCTTTCTGCCTCAGCGTTTCAATCATCAGGATTCTTTTCAGCCGGTCCTGGATCTTACGGATCTCTCCTGCCAGTTCTTCCGTCTTTCTTTGCAGTTCCGGATTCTTTTTCCGCTCTTCTTCTGCTTTCCCGGCTGCCTGCAGGAGCGGTTCTCTCTGCTCTTCCTGCAACCGCAGAGAAAACTCCAGTTCCTGCTTCTGCATACATTTCTGCAGTTTCTTTTCTGCCTCCGAAATGCTTTCTTCCAGCACTTTTTCTTTCTGTTCAAGCTGCGTCAGAACTTCTTTTTCTCTCTCCGTCACTTCCAGTAACAGCTCCAGTCCTTCCACAACTCTTCCCTCAAACCCGGACTTTTTCATCTCATTCAGTTTTCCCATAAGTTCTTCTGCTTCCTGTCCGTAACGGATTCCGTTCAGATACTGGCTGATGCTTCTTCTCAGCTCATCATACTGCTTCCATTGCATTTTCACCGCATCTTTCAGTTTCAACTGAAGACTCTGATACAACTCCGTATGAAACAACTGCCGGAAGATCTCTCCACGCTGTGCTGTTCCTGCCAGCAGAAGCTTCTGGAAATCTCCCTGTGCGATCATGGCGATCTGCGTGAACTGCCTGTAATCCAGTCCTAGAAGTTCCGTGACTGCCCTGGTGACTTCTTTCGCTTTCGTTACCGGCAGGCGTTCATCCGGGTACACTAGCGTGGCATCGGATTTTCTTACTGTATAACCCGTTCCCCTCTTTTTTCGTGCCAGATATTCAGGATTTCGTATCACCTGATAAGATTTTCCACGCCACGAGAAAAGAAACTCCACATACGTTTCTATCTCTTCCGCAGCATACTTACTGCGGAACATGGCTGAATCTCTGACCTGACCACTTGCCTCCCCGTACAGGGCAAAGGTGATCGCATCAAAAATTGTCGTTTTTCCTGCCCCTGTATCCCCGGTGATCAGATAGATTCCCTGTCCCCCGAGCTTTGTAAAATCAATCTCTGTCCTGCCTGCATATGGTCCAAATGCACTGATGACCAGTTTCTCAGGTTTCATCTGATCTCTCCTTTCATAGTTCATTCTCCTTCAGTTTCCCGATCAGTCCACTGACAAACTCTCTCTGTTCCTGTAACATGGGATGGTTATTCTGAAGTTCAAAAAATTCTTCAAAGTATTCCAGCTCACTTTTCTCTTCTGCCACCTGTGCCTCTGTGATCTCTTTTGCTTCTCTTGTCCTCTGATTATCATATTCTAATTGCATGAGGTTTGGATAGATCGTCCGCAACTTCTGCATTCCATCGACAACATCATCTTCATCCGTAAGAATCATCCTGACATAATCTTCTGTATTGGTATCTTCATAAAATTCCCTGGATGAAACTTCCAGATAACTTCCCCTGATACTCCTCAGATCCCGGAGCGGTAAAAGACCGATCTCCCGGATCTCTGTTGTTCCTTTTTCTTTCAGTTCCACAACCGTCACTGACTTTTTCTGTCCACACTCGGAAAAAGAATATTTCAGTGGTGTTCCGCAATATCGCATTTTTCCATTTTTAAAATTCTGCGGACTGTGGATATGTCCCAGTGCTGTATAGTCAAACTCCTGAAATGTCTCTGCTGCGATCTGATCTACACCTCCGACCGAAACTTCTTCAGAATCGCATCTTGCCGCACCGGTTACAAACTGATGTGCAAGAAGCACGTTTCTCTTTGTCGGATCAATCTGCATATGCTTCACCGCACAGGAAACCGCATCCTGATAAGAAGTAATCTCTTCCTCAGGAAATACGTGACGTACCACTGCCGGCTTCAAAAATGGAAGAAGATGGATCCACACTTCCCCATATTCATCTTTCATACAATATTTCACCGGTTCTCCATCATAGACCGGTGAAAAGATTACCTGGCTTTCCATCATTAGCTGCGAACCAAATGCCAGTCTTTCTGCCGAATCATGATTTCCACTGATCAGAAAAACCGGCACTTTTTTCTGTGCCAGAGAAGTCAAAAACCCGTCCAGAACCCTCACTGCATCTGAGGGCGGAACGGGTTTATCATAAATGTCACCGCAGATCAATACTGCATCCGGTGCTTCCTTCTCTATGATGGAGGTAATCTGATCTAAAATATATCTCTGATCTTCCAGCATGGAAAACTCGTTCACTCTTTTTCCAATATGCAGATCGGATAAATGAATCAGCTTCAAACTGCTACCTCCGTATTCTTTTTATTCTCTTTTATTTGTTCTTAACAGATTCTGTCTTCTTAACAGAGCGGATATTTTGCTGTAAGCTCAGCTACCATGGCTTTCGCTTTTTCTACATTATCTTCGCTCTCGATCACCATAGCGATGATCTCTGCGATCTTATCCATATCCTCTTCCTTCATGCCACGGGTCGTAACAGCCGGAGTTCCCAGTCTCACACCACTTGTCACAAACGGAGAACGTGGATCATTCGGAATTGTATTCTTATTGGCTGTCACATGAGCATCATCCAGACGCTTCTCCAGCTCTTTTCCGCTGATATCTGTACCGGACAGATCTACCAGCATCAGATGGTTATCTGTATCACCTGATACGATCTTAACTCCTCTGCTCTTTAAGCCATTGCAAAGAGCCTTTGCATTCCTGACAACCTGCTCCATATAAGTCTTATATTCCGGCTGAAGTGCTTCTTTGAAGCATACTGCCTTTCCTGCGATCACATGCATCAGCGGACCACCCTGGATGCCTGGGAATACAGCCTTATTGAAGTTGAACTTTTTGTTCATCTCCTCACTGCACATAATCATTCCGCCTCTTGGACCACGAAGTGTCTTATGCGTTGTCGTCGTCGTTACGTGGGCATACGGGATCGGACTTGGATGAAGTCCTGTTGCTACCAGTCCTGCGATATGTGCGATATCTACCATCAGGTATGCTCCCACCTCATCAGCGATCTCACGGAAACGCTTGAAATCGATCGTTCTTGCATAAGCACTTGCTCCCGCTACGATCAGCTTCGGCTGATGCTCTTTTGCAATCCGCAGTACCTCATCATAATCAATCACACCATCTTCATTGACACCATAATGTGCCACATCAAAATACTTTCCTGACATATTAACCGGTGAACCATGAGTCAGGTGTCCGCCATGATCCAGATTCATTCCCATAATCTTGTCTCCCGGCTCAAGCATGGCGAACATAACTGCCATATTTGCCTGTGCACCGGAATGTGGCTGAACATTGACATATTCACAGCCGAACAGCTTCTTTGCTCTCTCTCGTGCAAGATCTTCCACAACATCCACGCACTGACATCCGCCATAATATCTTTTTCCCGGATATCCCTCTGCATATTTATTCGTCAAAGGACTTCCCATCGCTGCCATAACTGCTTTACTTACCCAGTTCTCTGATGCGATCAGCTCAATATGGGAGTTCTGTCTCTCCATCTCTGCTTTTATCGCATCTGCAATCTCAGGATCCGTCTTCATAATTTCATCGAAATCGTACATTCTCTATTCCCTCCACTATACTTTACTCCGCAAAAGCGTTATGCACATTATAGCACAGCATCCTTTAAAAATCAAACAACGATAACTGATTGCTCTTCGGCAGATTTCCAAACAGTCCCAGCTCCGACATCAGATCGATCACTGTCTTGCTGACTTTCGTCCGCTGCCGGAAATCATCCAGTGACAGATACGGTCCGTCCTTTCCCGCCTCTTCGACTGCCTCCGCAGCTTTATCTCCCATGCCTTCAATGCTTGCAAAGGACGGCATCAGTTTTCCATCCACGATCTGAAACATTTTTGCTTTCGCCTTATAAAGATCCACCGGAACAAACTCAAACCCACGGGCATACATCTCCTGCACGATCTTCATATCTTTCATCGTATCCTGCTCTTTTTTCGTCAGGGTATCACTGCGTCGCTTATAATCTTTCATATAATAATCCAGCTTCTCTCTCCCCTGGCACATGATCTCATAAGAGAATGCGTCCGCACGGATACTGAAGTAAGCTGCATAATATGCCAGCGGATAATTGATCTTGCAGTATGCAATCCGGTATGCCATCATAACATAAGCTGCGGCATGAGCTTTCGGGAACATATAACTGATCTTTTTGCACGACCAGATATACCAGTCCGGCACATTCTGTGCCTTCATCGCCTCTTCCCATTCCGGTTTCAGTCCTTTTCCCTTTCGCACACTTTCCATGATCGTAAATGCGAGAGCACTTTCCACTCCCTGATTAATCAGGTAAATCATGATATCATCACGGGTACAGATTGCGGTAGAAATCGTTGCCGTCCCTGATTTGACAAGCTCCTGTGCATTTCCAAGCCATACATTTGTCCCATGGGACAGACCGGAAATACGGATCAGGTCTGACAGGGTCTGAGGCTTGGTATCCTGCACCATCTGGATAACGAAATCTGTACCAAACTCCGGGATTCCCAGACTTCCGATCTTACATCCGTCGATATCCTCCGGTTTAATTCCCAGTACTTCTGTTCCGTGGAACAGCTCGATCACCCGCTTATCGTCCAGGGGGATCTCTGTCGCAATAAACGGATGCTCTGCATTGTACTCATTCGACATGGCATCCGAGGTGATATAATCTTCCAGCGTTCGGATCATGGTCGGATCATCATGTCCGAGAATATCGAGCTTTAAAAGGTTATGGTCAATGGAGTGATAATCAAAATGGGTCGTAGTGATCCCGCACTCCATATCATTGGCAGGATGCTGCACCGGTGTAAACTCATTGATACTGTGACCATGCGGAAGTACAACGATTCCTCCCGGATGCTGCCCGGTACTTCTGCGGATTCCGGTACACCCTTCCGTCACACGCTCAATCTCACATCTTCTTTTCCTCTGTCCACGCTCTTCATAATAATTTTTCACAAATCCGTAGGCAGTCTTGTCCGCCAGTGTTCCGATCGTTCCGGCTTTGAACGTATGTCCCTCACCAAACAATACTTCTGTATATTTATGAGCTTTTGCCTGATAATCTCCTGAAAAGTTCAGGTCGATATCCGGCTCTTTATCCCCCTTAAATCCAAGGAATGTCTCGAATGGGATGTCAAATCCCGCCTTGATCAGCTTCGCTCCGCACTTCGGACACATACGGTCAGGCATATCATATCCACAGCCTCCTGCAAAAGCACGTACTTCCTCGGAATCGAAATCACTGTAATGACATTTTTCACAATAATAATGTGGACTGAGTGGATTTACCTCCGTAATTCCTGACATCGTTGCTACAAACGAAGATCCTACTGATCCACGTGAACCAACCAGATATCCGTCCGCATTGGACTTCCATACCAGTTTCTGTGCAATGATATACATAACGGCATAGCCGTTGGAAATAATAGAATTCAGCTCTTTCTCAAGTCTGGAAGACACCTGTACCGGAAGATCTTCTCCATACATTTCATGTGCTTTACGATAACAGATATCTCGAAGCTCCTGATCGGAATCCGCGATTACCGGAGGACACTTATTGGGGTTTACCGGTGAGATTTTCTCTACCATACGTGCGATCTTCTGTGGATTTTCTATAACAACTTCTCTTGCCTTCGCAGAACCAAGATATGCGAACTCTTCCAACATTTCATCTGTTGTGCGAAGGAACAGCGGTGCCTGATTATCTGCGTCTTTGAATCCTTTTCCTGCCATGATGATCCTCCGGTACACTTCATCCTCCGGATCCAGAAAATGTACATCACAGGTCGCCACGACAGGCTTTTTGAATTTTTCCCCAAGACTGACGATCTCCCGGTTGATATTTTGCAAATCCTCTTTGGAATTGATATCTCCATACCGGTCACTGTCGATCATAAACTGGTTGTTTCCAAGAGGTTGGATTTCATAATAATCATAAAATTCTGCCAGCCTTGCAACAGCCTGCGGAGATTTCTGGTTCAGGATCGCCTGATACAACTCACCGGCCTCACAGGCACTTCCTATGATCAGACCCTCTCTGTGCTGATTCAAAAGACTTTTCGGAATCCTCGGTCTTCTCGCAAAATATGTCAGATGCGAAGCTGAGATCAGCTGGTACAGATTGAATCTTCCGATATCGTTTTTTACCAGAATGATGATATGGTGTGTTGGCAGCTTCCGGATGGCATTCACATTCATATCCCCAAACCGGTTCATCTCTTTGAGCGTTGTGATATTCCTGTCTTTGAGCATCTCTACAAACTTCACGAAAATTTCCGCCGTTGCTCCTGCATCATCCACCGCACGGTGATGATTTTCCAGAGAGATTCCCAGTGCCTTTGCCACGATATTCAGCTTGTATTTTGATAAGGTCGGCAGCAGCACTCTCGCAAGCGCCACCGTATCTACTGAGACAAAATCCGGTTCGATCTCCTGATATCTGCAATTCTGCTCGATAAAGCCCACATCAAACCCGGCATTGTGCGCCACAAGAACACCATCTCCCACAAATTCCAGAAACTCAGGCAGTACGCTCTCAATATCCGGTGCATCTAAGACCATCTCATCCGTGATACTGGTCAGCTGTGTAATTTCAAACGGAATCGGACGTTTTGGATTGACAAATGTACTGAATTTTTCTACGATAGCACCATCTTTTACCTTCACTGCCCCGATCTCTATAATCTTATCCTTGATTGCAGAAAAACCTGTCGTCTCGATATCGAACACAATATATGTGTCATCCAGTGTCTGCTCCCCGGCATTGACCGCAATCTCTGTCAGATCATCAACCACATATCCTTCCACTCCGTAGATTACTTTAAACGGATCATCCTTATCAAGCGTCTCGATATAATGATTGGCATCCGGGAACGACTGGGCAACTCCGTGATCGGTAATCGCGATTGCCGGATGCCCCCAGTCATGAGCTCTTTTTACGATGCTCTTCACCTCGGACACACCGTCCATATCACTCATTTTTGTATGACAATGAAGCTCCACCCGTTTGACCGGGCTTAAATCTTCTCTCGAAACAGTAAAGTCTCCAATCTTCTTAATTCCGGTAACAGAACCTATGGTCAGCTCCCCATCGAATTTGTCAATGGTCGTCACCCCTTTGATCTTCACAAAGGCCCCTTTTTTAATATCTCCCAAAAGCTCCGCCAGCTGATCGTTCCTTACAAACATCTTAACTGTAATCGTGTCTGTAAAATCTGTCACAGAAAACATCAGAATCGTTTTCTCGTTGCGGATCTCCCTTGTATCAAAGCTGATGATCTTACCATGAATAGTGATCTCACCCATCTCTGTGACAACCTGATCCAGAGTCAGAGGTTCATCTTCAAAATTCTTACCATAAACAAGAGACGGATCATCCCCCTGCTTAAGCGGACGCTGGAACTCTTTCTTTCTGAATTCTCCTTTTTTGAATCCGGATTTTGCACTCTCCTTCTTGCCGGAATCTGCTGTTTTCTTCTCTTTTGCAGAGTCCGTCTGCCTCTCTGAAATCGGCTTCTGCAAAATCTCTCCCTTTTGTCTTGCTCTTCTCTCAAAGATCGCATTGATTTCCTGCTGGATGCGCTGCTCATCATATTCCCGGCTCTGATTTTCCTCCTGCTCCCGGTAAAGTACACGGATTTCCGCCTGCATCCCAAATCTGCGGCTCAGTACCTCTTCCAGAAGCGTCACGATATATTCTTTCTTTCCTTCCGAAACAATGCTGTCTAAAAGCTCTACACATACGATTTTTTCCCCTTCGAAATGCAGCTCTGCCTGTTCAAACATACTGGCTGCCAGTACACTTTTCTTTTCCAGTTCCAGAACAAGACTCTCCTTGTATTCTGCAAGCAGCGTCTCCAGTGTATACAGCTCCGATAACACATAAAACTCTTCGATCTGGATTGCCACCGATGCCGTTCCAAACAGCTGCTCCTTGATACTCTGCTCCATTTTCCAGATCACCTTTTTCGGGATCAGATGATGACTGACCATATGAATATGCAAAAATTCTCGTGTAGAATTGGTCGTGATCTTTTTCACTTCCACATCCTGAAACAACATTTTCAATTCTCCATCTGCCCGCAAGGTCGGGAAAACCTCAAAAAATGTCTTTTCGTTCTTTACCTGTTCCAATTTAATAACTCCTGACGCAGTGTTTCTAACAATTCCTCTTCTTTTACTTTTCTTACGATCTCACCTTTTTTGATGAGAAGCCCTTCTCCGATACCGCCTGCAATTCCGATATCCGCTTCTTTTGCTTCTCCGGGGCCATTGACCACACATCCCATCACTGCCACTTTGATATCCAGATCAATGTCCTGCACCATCTTTTCTACCTGATTTGCAAGAGCGATCAGATCGATCCTGGTACGTCCGCAGGTCGGGCAGGAAACTACTTCGATCCCGCCTTTTCGCATTCCCAGTGTTTTTAAGATCAGCTTTGCGGTACGGATTTCTTCTGTCGGATCTCCGGTCAGAGAGACCCGGATGGTATTTCCGATCCCCTCATGCAGAATGATCCCAAGTCCTACGGAAGACTTGATATTTCCAGAGTAAACCGTTCCGGACTCTGTAATTCCAACATGCAAAGGATACTGGCATTTTTCTGCAATCAGTTCATGAGCTCTGACGCACATCAGAACATCTGAAGATTTGATGCTCACCACCAGATTGTCATACCCCATTTCCTCGATCATGCGTACTTTATCCAACGCACTCTCCACGATTCCCTGCGCCGTTACTCCTCCGTATTTCTCAAGAAGATCTTTCTCCAAAGATCCGCTGTTTACACCTACACGAATAGGGATATTTCCTGCTTTCGCACGGTCTACTACTGCTTTTACGCGGTCTGTACTTCCAATATTACCTGGATTGATACGGATCTTGTCAGCTCCGTTTTCCATAGCTGCAATCGCCAGACGGTAGTCAAAATGGATATCTGCCACTAACGGGATGTGGATCTCTTTTTTAATATCCTTAAGGGCTTCTGCCGCCTTCATGGTAGGTACTGCCACACGGATAATATCGCAGCCTGCTTTTTCCAGGCTTAAGATCTGTGCTACCGTTGCCTTTACATCTTCTGTTTTTGTATTAC
>OGUJ01001110.1_pt1 | contig 17320 bp, 10 predicted proteins | sample 1573661 | NCBI WGS metagenome assembly OGUJ01 (sample SAMEA2581933, study PRJEB24529) | metagenome | biome: Human gut stool | place: China | collected 2011
TTCAGTGCTCTACGTAGGCCGGATAAGGCGTTCACGCCGCATCCGGCATAAACTACAGCTGGCAGACAGCCGCTGCGAAGGCATTTTTGCACATGGCGTTGGAGGAATGCGCGGTTGTTGGCGGGAATGAATCACGGTAGCCGCTGACACAGATCAGCGGCTGGAATTGCCTGATGCGCTACGCTTATCAGGCCTACGAGTTCAGTGCTCTACGTAGGCCGGATAAGGCGTTCACGCCGCATCCGGCATAAACTAAGCTCGCTGTAACCCAGTCGTTCAACGTTTGTAATCGATGGCTTCTGGCTGCTCCAGATATACGGTGGTTTGTGCCGGTTGTGTGCTGGCAATCACCTTGCCGCCACGTACCGAATAACGTACCGGAACCTGACGGCGCAGCGCATCAAACCCATTTTCAGCCGGCAGGATAATCAGGTTGGCGCTGTTTCCGGCGGCAATGCCGTAATCCTGCAAATTCAACGTCCTTGCGCTGTGGTGGGTGATTAAATTCAGGCCATCGTTAATCTGCCCGTAGCCCATCAACTGGCAAACATGCAGCCCCATATGCAGCACTTGCAGCATATTCGCCGTTCCCAGCGGATACCACGGATCGAAGACATCATCGTGACCAAAGCAGACGTTAATACCGGACTCCAGCATCTCTTTAACGCGCGTGATGCCGCGACGTTTTGGATACGTATCGAAACGTCCTTGCAGATGAATATTGACCAGCGGGTTGGCGACAAAGTTAATACCGGACATTTTCAGCAAGCGGAACAGGCGTGAGGTATACGCCCCGTTATAGGAGTGCATTGCCGTGGTGTGGCTGGCGGTGACTCGCGCGCCCATGCCTTCATGGTGCGCCAGGGCAGCAACGGTTTCGACAAAGCGCGACTGCTCGTCATCGATCTCATCACAGTGAACGTCGATGAGACGGTCGTATTTTTGCGCCAGGGCGAAGGTTTTATGCAGCGACTCCACGCCGTATTCACGGGTAAATTCAAAATGCGGAATCGCCCCCACTACATCTGCCCCTAAGCGTAACGCCTCTTCCAGCAACGCTTCACCGTTGGGATACGACAAAATCCCTTCCTGAGGGAAGGCGACGATTTGCAGATCAATCCACGGCGCGACTTCCTGCTTCACTTCCAGCATTGCTTTCAGCGCAGTTAGCGTTGCATCCGAAACATCGACATGGGTACGCACATGCTGAATGCCGTTGGCAATCTGCCATTTCAGCGTTTGCCAGGCGCGTTGTTTCACATCGTCATGGGTTAATAACGCTTTGCGCTCGGCCCAGCGTTCAATGCCTTCAAACAGCGTGCCGGACTGATTCCAGTTCGGTTGTCCGGCGGTTTGCGTGGTGTCCAGGTGAATATGTGGCTCCACAAACGGCGGTATAACTAAACCTTGTTCGGCATCCAGGCTGTTTTCAGTTATGGGCATCACGCCGGATTGCGCATCAATGGCGCTGATTTTTCCGTCCTGCAGATGAATCTGCCACAGCCCCTCTTCGCCTGGTAACCGGGCGTTAATAATTGTTTGTAAAGCGTTATTCGACACTGTTAGCCTCCACATGCGTCATTGCTGCTGTCGTTTTACGATTCAAAATCGGGTTAAGGATCAGATAGCTCAGCGCGCCACCTAATACCGCGTTGACCGGAACAATTCCCGGTAACCAGTGGCCTGCAGCAATCCCCAAGGCGACCGCCAGAATCGCCACCCAATTGACACTCATCATACGCGTGGTCGCAAAGTGCTCATAGCGGCGACGGTTCATCAGATAGTCGGCGATGATCACGCCACCCACTGGAGGAATAGCTGCCGAAAGGAAGGTCAACCAGCCGACAAAATTGTTATACAGCCATAATGCGCAGACCGTACCGATAATACCGTTGATTACCGAAAGGGTTTTGCTCGACATCCCGGTAATGTTGGCGAAACCTAAACCCGACGCATAGAGTGCGTTATCGTTGGTGGTCCAGATATTCAGCCCCAGCACCACAATCGCAGGCAGCAGCAGGCCCTGAGCAATCATCACATCAGAGATATCCGCCATGCCCAGTGCCGCAGCGCCCGCTGCACCGAAAATAAACATCAACGAGTTGCCGAGGAAAAAGGCCACCATCGCCACCAGCACCGCCAGTTTGGCATTGCGACCAAACCGGACAAAGTCAGCGGTGAGCGTACCCGCACTGATAAATGACCCCACAACCAGCGCCAGCGCGACATTGAAATCTAACGGTTGTGCGGGAACGACCGCTTTTAATGCGTCCAGGCCGCCCATGCCGTTAACAGCCAGCCACACGGAATAACCGCCCAGGCAGGCGATAGCCGGAACCGCAATCACCGAAAGAACCGTCAGCGCCGAAATGCCAAAAAAGACGGTGACGGTCATCAGTAAACCGGAAACGGCAATCAGCAAATTAATATCCAGCCCGGTTGCCTTACCCACCGGAATGGCAAACATCGCCACACCGACGCCAAACCAGCCAACCTGAGTTCCGCCCAGTAGCAGTGAAGGCAGCCATGAGCCTTTAACACCAAACGAGAAGCGAGCAAGAAGATGAGTGGTCAGGCCGGTTTTTGCGCCAATGTAACCGAGAAATGAAGTGTAAATACCGAGGAGAAGATTACCGATGAGAACTGCGAGGAAGAAATCATGATAGCTAAGACCGGTTCCGAGAGTGCCGCCGGTCCACATACTGGCGGAAAAGAAGGTTAATCCCAGCATGACGAACGTCAATGCCAATACCCCTTTCCGCGCCGACTGCGGGACTGGCCCCTGGCTAAAGTTGTTATCTTGCGACACGAAATTCCCCCTTTTTGCTGTTTGAAACCCAAAAAATCCGCCGCATTCTATTCATCTGAAGATAAAAAGCAATCGTTTTCGTGGGGAAATATATTTTTTATATGAATGAGTGCAAAAAGGTGGGGGAAAAATTATCGGTGTAAAAACAGTGGGTAGGCCTGATAAGACGCGTCAGCGTCGCATCAGGCATCTGAGCATGGTGTCGGATGCGACGCGAGCGCCTTATCCGACCTACGGTTCAGGTCCGTAGGCATGATAAAACGCGTCAGCGTCGCATCAGGCATCGGCACACAGTGCCGGATGCACCGCGCGACGCATCCGACAATAACCTACTCTTCCATCGCCTGGCGGATCTGATCCAACGACGCAGGATCATCAATGGTCGTCAGATCTCCAGGATCGCGTCCTTCGCAAATCGCCTGGATCGTGCGGCGCAGCATTTTTCCGGATCGCGTTTTTGGCAATTGCGAGACAAACCAGACGTGCGCCGGGCGGCCAAAGTTGCCAATCTGGCTGTCCACCAGCGCCATAATCGCCTTCTCTTGCGAGTGCGCCACATCACGATCTTCCAGACTGTCGCTCTCTTTCGGAATGACAAACGCCACCGCCACCTGCCCTTTCAGCGCATCTTTCACCCCAACCACCGCCACTTCGGCAACGCCCGGATGGCTGGAGATACTCTCTTCAATCTCGCGCGTCCCCAGCCGATGCCCGGCAACGTTAATTACATCGTCAGTGCGCCCGAGAATAAAGTGATAACCGTCAGCGTCACGGATGCCCCAGTCAAAGGTGGCGTACACCGGGCGGGAAAACAGCGACCAGTAAGTCTTCACAAAGCGGCCGTCGTCGCCCCAGATGGTCTGAATACACCCCGGCGGCAGCGGCCCTTCCACCACCAGCATCCCTTTCTCGTTGACGCCACACGGTTCGCCGGTGACTTCATTAAGCAACTGCACGTTATAGCCATACATCGGCACACCGGGGCTTCCCAGACGCGTCGGCCTGTCGTCCAGACCGCGAGCAATCGCCATAATCGGCCAGCCGGATTCGGTCTGCCAGTAGTTGTCGATGACCGGCACATCCAGCGTATTGCTCACCCAACTGGCGGTCGGCTCGTCCAGCGGTTCTCCAGCCAGATAGAGCACTTCCAGCGACGAGAGATCGTGTTTGCGAATTTCAGCGGTAGGGAATTTTTTCAGCACGCGAATGGCGGTCGGCGCTGAGAACATCCGGCTAACCTGATATTTCTCGACGATTTTCCACCACACGCCGCAGTCCGGCCAGGTCGGCAATCCTTCGTAAACGATAGTCGCCATCCCCGCCAGCAGCGGCGCGTAGACGATATACGAATGCCCCACCACCCAGCCGATATCCGATGCGCAAAAGAACACGCTGCCCGCTTTGCCGCCAAAAATGGTGTCCATCGAGGTCGCCAGCGCCACCGCATATCCGCCGACGTCACGCTGCACGCCTTTAGGTTTGCCGGTCGTGCCGGAAGTGTAGAGAATGCAGGAGGTTTCGTTGGATTCCAGCCACGCCACCGGTACCCGCGCGCCGATGTGTTGATGGCGCAACGACGCGAAATCGACATCCCGCCCGCTGACGCGCGCCATTTTCGCCAGCCCGCGATCCACCAGCAAAACATGGCGTGGCTGGTGCTGCGCCTGACTTATCGCATCGTCGAGCAATTTTTTATAGGGAATGATTTTGCCACCGCGCGCTCCGGCATCAGCCGAGACAATCAGCACCGGTTTAGCGTCATCAATTCGCGCCGCCACGCTGTGCGAGGCAAATCCACCAAACACCACCGAGTGAATAGCGCCAATGCGCGCGCAGGCCAGCAGAGTAATATGCGCTTCGGCAATCATCGGCATATACACCAGCACCCGATCGCCGCGCTGCACACCCAATGAACGCAACATTGAGGCCACCGCGTTCACTTCGTCATGCAGCTGACGAAAGGTAAAGGTGCGCTCTTCTTCTGTTTCCGAAGAGACGGCAATCAGCGCCAGCGCCTCTGGTTGTTTCTCCAGCCAGCGGTCGATAGCGTTGTGGCACAAGTTGGTTCGGCCTTCACAAAACCAACGGGCAAACGGCGGATTGCTGTGATCGAGCGTTTGCGTAAAGGGCGTCTGCCAGTCAATACGCCGGGCCTGCTCGGCCCAGAACTGCTCCGGTTCGTTAATCGAACGCTGATAAAATTCGCTAAAAGACATAATGCTCTCCTGTTGAACTTACGCCTTACCGCTGTTTGCTTAAATGACGTACAGGTCGAGATACTCATTGACCGGCATCTGTTCCAGGCGAGCTCTGTCGAGAGAAACCTCCAGAATGCGCTGCTGTTGGCGAGTCGGGAACTGGCGCGCGAGATTGATTTTGAATTTATCGACCAGTTTCGGAATACCATCCTGACGGCGGCGAGCATGACCAATGGGGTACTCCACCACCACTTCTTCAAATCGTGTGCCGTCGGTGAACTCAAGGGTAATGGCATTGGCGATGGCGCGTTTTTCCGGGTCGTGGTAGTCAGCGGTAAATGCCGGATCTTCAAAGCAATTGATCTTCTCGCGCAGGGCGTCAATGCGTTTATCTTGCGCAACGTTGTCCTCGTAATCTGCCGCCGTTAAGCGCCCGAACAGCAGCGGGATCGCCACCATGTACTGAATGCAGTGATCGCGGTCTGCCGGGTTATTGAGCGGCCCTTTTTTGTCGATGATGCGAATACAGGCTTCGTGGGTGCGAATGGTCACTTTTTCGATATCCGCCGCCGTTTTGCCTGCTGCCTGCATCTGTTCATAGAGCGTCATCGCTGCTTCAACTGCCGTCTGGGAGTGGAACTCCGCCGGGAAGGAGATTTTGAACAGCACATTTTCCATAACGTAGGAACCGTACGGGCGCTGGAAGCGGAACGATTCACCTTTAAAGGAGACGTCGTAGAAGCCCCACACCGGCGCAGTCAGGGCTGACGGGTAACCCATTTCGCCCGTTTTCGCCATCAGTGCCAGACGTACCGCGCGGGAAGTGGCATCGCCCGCCGCCCAGGATTTACGCGTGCCGGTGTTCGGCGCATGGCGATAGGTGCGCAGCGACTGACCGTCCACCCACGCCAGCGAAACGGCGTTGAGAATTTCCTCGCGGGTCAGGCCGAGCATTTCGGCGACCACGGCGGTGGAAGCCACTTTCACTAACAGAACGTGGTCGAGGCCGACGCGGTTAAAGGAGTTTTCCAGCGCGATGCAGCCCTGAATTTCATGGGCTTTGATCATTGCGGTCAGCACCTGTTTCATGGTCAACGGCGCTTTGCCGCTGGCGACCGCGTTGCGCGAAAGCCAGTCCGCCGTTGCCAGAATGCCGCCGAGGTTGTCGGAAGGATGGCCCCACTCCGCCGCCAGCCAGGTATCGTTGAAATCGAGCCAGCGGATCATCGCGCCGATGTTAAATGCCGCCTGGACGGGGTCGAGCTGGAACTGAGTTCCGGGGACGCGCACGCCGTTGGGTACGACGGTGCCGGGAACAATTGGTCCCAGCAGTTTTTTACAGGCCGGGTATTCGAGAGCTTCCAGACCGCAGCCGAGCGTGTCGAGCAGGCAGTAATGTGCGGTGTCGTAGGCCACTTTAGAGCTGATTTCGTAGTTCATGACGTAATCGACGATATCAACGATTTCACGATCAAATTCCGGGCGGATGTTGTTGATTTGAGCTGACATTGGGTACGTTTCCTTATTGTTATTCGTAGAGGTTTACTGGCGCTTATCCAGCGCGACAAACGGGCGGTCTTCCGGTCCAACATAATTGGCGGAAGGACGGATAATTTTGTTGTCCTGACGTTGTTCGATAATGTGCGCCGCCCAGCCGGTGACGCGGGCGATAACAAACAGTGGTGTGAACATCTCGGTGGGAACGCCCATCATGTTGTAGGAAACAGCAGAGAACCAGTCGAGATTGGGGAACATCTTTTTGCTCTCCCACATCACCGTTTCCAGGCGATCGGCGATGTTGTACATCTTCAGCGAGCCGCCTTCCTGCGAGAGCTGCTTCGCCACACGTTTAATCACCTGGTGGCGCGGGTCAGCGATGGTGTAAACCGGATGACCAAAACCAATGACCACTTCTTTGTTTTCCACGCGCTTGCGGATATCTGCTTCGGCTTCGTCCGGCGTTTCGTAGCGTTGCTGGATCTCCAGCGACACTTCATTCGCCCCGCCGTGTTTTGGCCCGCGCAGTGCGCCAATCGCGCCAATAATCGCGGAATACATATCAGAGCCGGTGCCCGCAATCACCCGACTGGTAAAGGTGGAGGCGTTAAACTCGTGTTCGGCGTACAGCACCAGCGAGATATGCATCGCCTTTTCCCAGCTTTGCGATGGCTTTTCGCCGTGCAGCAGATGCAGGAAGTGACCGCCGATGGAGTCGTCATCGGTTTCCGGTTGGATGCGTTCGCCGTTGTGGCTGTAGTGATACCAATAAAGGAGAATCGAGCTAAGCGACGCCAGCAGTTTGTCGGCAATATCCCGCGCGCCAGAGACGGTATGCCCCTCTTTTTCTGGCAGCGTGCAGCCGAGCGCGGAAACACCGGTGCGCATAACATCCATCGGGTGCGACGCCGCCGGTAAGGCTTCCAGCACGGTACGCACGTTAGCCGGTAAACCGCGCAGGGCTTTCAGTTTCGTTTTGTAAGCGGCGAGTTCGTCACGGGTCGGCAGTTTGCCGTGGATCAGCAGATGCGCCACTTCTTCAAATTCGCAATGTTTCGCCAGATCAAGAATATCGTAGCCGCGGTAATGCAGGTCATTGCCACTTTTACCCACGGTGCAGAGCGCCGTATTGCCCGCCGGAACGCCGGAAAGTGCCACCGATTTTTTCGGTTTAATGACATGGGTACTGTTTTGCAGGATCGTTGTGTCGCTCATATTGTCCTCGTCATTTGTAGGGTCGAGATATTTTTCGTTGTGTTTTATTTCACCTGGCTACGGACAAACAGGTCGTCGAGCTTCTCTTCGTACTGGTAGTAGTTGATGCTTTCGTACAGCTCGTTGCGGGTCTGCATGGTGTCGATGACGCTTTTCTGCGTGCCTTCCTGGCGCAGGACGTTGTAGACATGTTCAGCGGCGCGGTTCATGGCGCGGAACGCTGAAAGTGGGTACAGCGCCATTGCGACATGGGCGCTGCGTAATTCGTCGGTGGTAAACAGCGGCGTGGCACCAAATTCGGTGATGTTGGCGAGGATCGGCACCTGCACCGCATCGGCAAACTGGCGGTACATGGCGAGTTCGGTAATCGCCTCCGGGAACAACATCTCGGCACCCGCTTCAACATAGGCCTGCGCACGCTCGATCGCCGCATCCAGCCCCTCTACCGCCAGAGCATCGGTGCGCGCCATGATCACAAAATCAGGATCGGTTTTCGCATCCACCGCCGCGCGGATCCGATCCACCATCTCTTCTTTCGAGACGATCGCTTTATTCGGACGATGACCGCAGCGTTTCGCACCAACCTGATCTTCAATATGCAATCCTGCCGCACCGGCTTTAATCATCGATTTCACGGTGCGCGCCACGTTAAAGGCCGAAGAACCAAAACCGATATCCGCATCCACCAGCAGCGGCAGCGAACAAACGTCGGTGATACGGCGAATGTCGGTCAGCACATCATCAAGGGTAGAAATACCGAGATCGGGCAGCCCCAGCGAACCTGCCGCCACGCCACCGCCAGAAAGATAAATTGCCTGATATCCGGCACGCTGCGCCAACAGCGCATGATTAGCGTTGATGGTGCCAACAATCTGCAATGGATTTTCTTTAGTCAGTGCAGCGCGAAACGCTTTACCTGGAGAGTGTAGAGACATAGCCCATCCTTTGTTATCAACTTGTTATTTGCGTTGATAAAGACAAAGCAAGGGGTGTGCCACAATTGCCTTAATAAAATTAAATGTTTAATTTCAATTTGTTAGAGATAAAGTCATGAACTAATCCGCAAATATGCGTTTCAGTTAACGTTTCAGGCAATGTTTCACCGCGTTTCATTGCAACAATTATGAAACAAGACTAAACCCAATATTCGGTTTCTTAACTTTGCGGTGCGCTATGGCACATCCACCACGGCTTAATGACGACAAACCGGTTATCTGGACGGTATCTGTAACGCGCCTGTTCGAGCTGTTTCGCGATATCAGCCTCGAGTTTGATCACCTGGCGAACATTACCCCTATTCAGCTTGGCTTTGAAAAAGCAGTGACCTACATCCGCAAGAAACTGGCAAACGAACGCTGTGACGCCATCATCGCGGCTGGCTCTAACGGCGCGTACCTGAAAAGCCGCCTGTCAGTGCCAGTTATTTTGATTAAACCGAGCGGCTACGATGTGTTACAGGCACTGGCAAAAGCCGGAAAACTCACCTCTTCTATCGGCGTTGTCACCTATCAGGAAACCATTCCAGCGCTGGTGGCGTTTCAAAAAACCTTTAATTTGCGCCTCGACCAACGTAGCTACATTACCGAGGAAGACGCACGCGGGCAGATTAACGAGCTAAAAGCTAACGGCACCGAAGCGGTGGTCGGCGCAGGGCTGATTACCGATTTGGCAGAAGAAGCCGGAATGACCGGAATTTTTATCTATTCCGCCGCCACCGTGCGCCAGGCGTTCAGCGATGCGCTGGATATGACGCGCATGTCGTTACGCCATAACACTCACGATGCCACCCGCAACGCCCTGCGTACTCGTTACGTGCTGGGCGATATGCTCGGTCAATCACCACAGATGGAACAAGTACGGCAGACTATTTTGCTGTATGCCCGCTCCAGTGCGGCGGTGTTGATTGAGGGGGAAACGGGGACGGGCAAAGAGCTGGCGGCCCAGGCGATTCATCGGGAATATTTTGCCCGCCACGATGCGCGACAGGGCAAAAAGTCGCATCCGTTTGTTGCCGTCAACTGCGGGGCGATAGCCGAATCGCTGCTGGAAGCGGAGCTGTTTGGCTATGAGGAAGGGGCGTTTACCGGCTCGCGACGCGGAGGTCGCGCCGGGCTGTTCGAAATTGCCCACGGCGGTACGCTGTTTCTGGATGAGATTGGCGAAATGCCGCTACCTTTGCAGACCCGGCTGCTGCGGGTGCTGGAAGAAAAAGAGGTCACCCGCGTCGGCGGGCATCAGCCTGTTCCGGTAGATGTACGGGTCATTAGCGCCACTCACTGCAATCTGGAAGAAGATATGCAGCAAGGACGTTTTCGCCGTGATCTGTTTTATCGGCTGAGTATTTTGCGTCTGCAATTGCCACCACTGCGCGAGCGGGTGGCGGATATTCTTCCGCTGGCGGAAAGCTTTTTGAAAGTGTCTCTGGCGGCGCTCTCCGCCCCATTTTCTGCTGCATTACGCCAGGGGTTACAGGCAAGTGAAACTGTGCTGCTGCACTACGACTGGCCAGGCAATATTCGTGAACTGCGCAATATGATGGAACGACTGGCGCTGTTTTTAAGTGTGGAACCGACGCCGGATTTAACGCCGCAGTTTATGCAACTGCTACTGCCGGAACTGGCGCGCGAGTCGGCGAAAACTCCCGCTCCACGCTTACTGACACCACAACAGGCACTGGAGAAATTTAATGGCGATAAAACAGCAGCGGCGAATTATTTAGGCATCAGCCGGACGACGTTCTGGCGGCGGCTGAAAAGCTGAACTGCCGAATGCAGCGCGAACGCTTTATCCGGCATAAATTTCAATAGATGATGATCACCGATAAATTTACGCATCGGGGATGTTTACATAGGTTTCAGAATTACTTCTTCTTATAAATATTTGCCGTGCCGTGGATCTTATTGTCAGTTTGACCAGAGGTCAGTACCAACACATCAGCCCCTTTTTCATCCGCTTTTTTGATCAAATCCTCTTTCGCATCTGCGGTCGACATTTCATTACTGGTTGAAATATCACCTATTTTTTCATACTGCGATTCAACTTTTTCAAATTCCGCTTTGGTCATCAATTCAGCGGCATAGACATTGGTAACGGCTAACGCTAACGCACCGACTAACATTTTAGAGATTATTTTCATATTACGGCTCCAGAGTTGTTATCACACTATCACCCACCCACATTATTGGGTTGATTAATAATTAGTTCAGTCAGGGCATAAACGCCAGTAACCGGAAATAAGACACTTTGTGATCTCTCTCGCACCCGATTATTTTTGGTAGAAATATGATGCAGTTAGTTCACTTATTTATGGATGAAATCACTATGGATCCTTTGCATGCCGTTTACCTGACCGTAGGACTGTTCGTGATTACTTTTTTTAATCCGGGAGCCAATCTCTTTGTGGTAGTACAAACCAGCCTGGCTTCCGGTCGACGCGCAGGGGTGCTGACCGGGCTGGGCGTGGCGCTGGGCGATGCATTTTATTCCGGGTTGGGTTTGTTTGGTCTTGCAACGCTAATTACGCAGTGTGAGGAGATTTTTTCGCTTATCAGAATCGTCGGCGGCGCTTATCTCTTATGGTTTGCGTGGTGCAGCATGCGCCGCCAGTCAACACCGCAAATGAGCACACTACAACAACCGATTAGCGCCCCCTGGTATGTCTTTTTTCGCCGCGGATTAATTACCGATCTCTCTAACCCGCAAACCGTTTTATTTTTTATCAGTATTTTCTCAGTAACATTAAATGCCGAAACACCAACATGGGCACGTTTAATGGCCTGGGCGGGGATTGTGCTCGCATCAATTATCTGGCGAGTTTTTCTTAGTCAGGCGTTTTCTTTGCCCGCTGTGCGTCGTGCTTATGGGCGTATGCAACGCGTTGCCAGTCGGGTTATTGGTGCAATTATTGGTGTATTCGCGCTACGCCTGATTTACGAAGGGGTGACGCAGCGGTGAGCAGATAATTTACTCTCTACGTAATCAACCTGATTTGCCGAATCCCGGCCATCGGCGATGATAGCCCCCGTAATGCGTGGTCCTTATTTCCGATAAGTTTACTTGAGTCTTTAGCTTCCCATTTCAGCCCACTCTCCCCTGTGTGGGCTTTTTTCATTGGTCTGCCCCGTCCTGAATAGCCAAACAATGGCAATGTTCCACTTTGCAGGGATGATAATAAGGGGATCTGATTCAGAAGAGTTTTGAAAAGTTGGACCGCCATCGAGGCCTCGAACCCCGTACCATACAACAATCCTGGTTGTCGTCTGCTCTTCCTGATGAGCTAATGGCGGTTTTTGATATGAGCCTTACAGCATATTTTCTGTCAGGCTTGAGTGCGATGCGTAAGATACAGAAAAGACCCCACACAAACATGATGGAATTATGATTTTTTTCATATGAATGTCAACCAACACATTCACAAAACATCTGCATGAGATCATTTTTTATACACCGCATGGCTGCGAAACCACTACTGGTGCTTTTTTAAGCGAAGTGTCGCCGATCACAACAAAATATCGGCGAAAAAAGAGATGGAATGCCAGTTGGCATACAGATATACAGATGAAATGATTACCTGCATTGCGATTCACTCTCAGGTGGAATAACAACTTGCAGGTGGAACCCTTTCTGAACTAAAGAGTGTAGCGGATTTTAACGTGCTTATTTACAGGATAATATCTGTCACCTAATTCCTGCACTCTATTAGATATCCATTCATTTAATCGCGCATCATCTCTGTATGTTTTTACGTCCAGAACAGAGAGCAATAACATCACCAGTGATTCAGGAAAAACAGGGTAGATATTTTTTAAGTGTAATAATAATCCATGCGCAAGCGCCTGCTTAATGGGCGCGTCTGTCTCCGGAATAGACGACATTTCGCGAAGCCATTTTTCCACATGCATACACTCTTTCCCTTTAGGGAAAATTCTCAGCAAAGGCATATGGTATTCAAGAAGAATACATTTGCAATCTGTTCGCACTGAATCGATAAACTGCACTAATTTCTTAAGCCCGGTAAAGCGTCCAGCCTGCACGTTTGCTTTAATATCAAGAAACGCATCATCCTGGTCATATACCCAAACTGTCCCTTTTTGATTTTCAAGTATGTGAAAAACAAACTTAACCGGGTGATCAGGGTAATCCATCCAGTCATAAAATCCAGGGAAATCATTAAACTGCACATTTATGGTGAGTGCGTTATCGTCTGACCACTCACAGTCTCGTACGGCAGCCATGAGATGAATGAGTTTGTCGTCATCGACTAAATCATCACGACAATCATAAGGATAATCATAATATTGTTTAATCAAAACCTTGAATATATCGACACAGGAAACCAGGGAGCTTTTGATATCCTCTGGTAACTGATTGTTTTTAACCGTATTAAGTATGCTTTGTTGCGTATATGGCATCAAATTATTGTGCGGAGCTTTTAATGATATCATCGCGATCTCTCTTAAATAAAAATAAACGTCGCAGATAATAAAGCTCTCATTAAACCAGGCACTATCAGAAATCGCTCATAACTAACGTGAGAAGTATTGTGTACTGGAGGGAGTTAATTTAACAATTTAAATTTACGTTATAGGTTTTACTGCTACTTTGATATTATTTCGCTCTCCTTAACTAAAAAGTTAAGTGGAGAGCGAAGTTAATATGTTAAACCACAGGGTATTTATTAATTTTTTCAGTCTGTTAGTGTGCGATTATCGATAACAAAACGATATTTCACATCACCGCGCAGCATTCGCTCATAGGCTTCATTAATTTGATCGGCCCGAATCATCTCTATATCAGCCACGATGCCATGTTCGGCGCAAAAATCGAGCATCTCCTGAGTTTCTGGAATGCCGCCAATCATAGAACCGGCTATCGCACGGCGTTTCATGATCAGGTTGAAAACTTCCGGCGATTTATGCGGTGTCGCAGGCGCACCAACCAGCGTCATGGTGCCATCACGCTTCAGCAAGGTGGTAAAATCGTCGAGATTATGTGGCGCAGCTACTGTATTCAAAATGAAATCGAAACTCTTCAGATGAGCCGCCATCTCATCGGCATTGCGTGAGTTAACAACTTCATCGGCCCCCAGGGCTTTTGCCGCTTCGCGTTTTGCCTCAGAAGTGGTAAATGCCACCACATGTGCCCCCATCGCGTGGGCCAGCTTAATCCCCATATGTCCCAGACCGCCGATGCCGACCACGCCCACTTTTTTACCCGGCCCGGCCTGCCAGTGACGTAGCGGCGAATACGTGGTGATCCCTGCACACAACAAAGGAGCCACCGCCGCCAGCTGCTCTTGCGGGTGACGAATACGCAGAACATATCGCTCATGAACGACGATCTGTTGTGAGTAGCCGCCCAGAGTATGGCCCGGTTCGTCCGGCGTCGGCGAGTTATAGGTGCCGGTCATGTGATCACAGTAGTTTTCCAACCCGTCTTCACACTCTTCGCAATGTTTACAACTGTCGACAATGCAGCCGACACCGACCAGATCGCCCGGCGCATATTTTTCTACCTGATCACCAACGGCTACCACACGCCCCACAATTTCATGACCCGGCACGCAGGGGTAAACCGTCCCCGCCCACTCGGAACGGACCTGGTGGAGATCGGAATGGCAAACGCCACAGTAAGCGATTTCGATTTTGACATCATTCGGTCCCGGTTCACGCCGGGTGATATCCATCGGTTCAAGTGGTTGTTTAGCGGAATATGCACCAACAGCTTTGATCTTCATTGTGTTTACTCCTGATTAGCTATGTGTATTTGGCAACGCCTGATATGTCATCGCGGCAAAACGCGTCCATTGAATATAGCCAATATTTAAACCACCCGATCCAGCCCCAACATGCCGCGAACCTGAATGAAACAGAGCAGCAACGTTCCCCATAAGGCGAGCGCCTGTAAGTGTGATATTTGCTATCTGTAAAAGACTAAAATCGGCAAAACTGATGATCTTTTCACGTAGACAAATAGTTATCTACACAACGTCAATAAGGGCATATTCCTCAAAGATAATGTCCATTTCTGCCGACACACTCATATTCAGATTGCCCCACTCCCTGGGGCTTAAATCTCTTACTATTCACCGTTGCAGGCGTTTCAAATGCGCATCAACCTGCCACACTCCCCCACACCAGTTGCCCTTTATGGAACGTTGCGGTTCTCGGCGAGATACGCGCCACCGCCTCGGCGGAACAGGAGGCGTCCACCAGCACAAAGCTGGCATCATCCTGCGCTTTTGGCCATACACGCTCGCCTTTTTCATTCAGCGGCAATACATCGCCAGTGGCTAAAAACAGCGAGCGGGAGAGGTTCTGTTCGTTAGGACGAATATAGAGCTGCGCGTAGAGATTGGCTTTTTCCAGCATGTCGCCCAGACCATAAGGCGACCAGTGGTCGATAACGCTGTCAGTGCCAGTCATCACTTTTACGCCTTTGTCGTGCAACTGTTTGAGCGGCATATGCAGCGTGCCAATCGGCACCGTCGAGGCGATAGAAATTTGTTGCACCACCATCCGGTTCGCCAGTTCATCTACCTGTTGCTCGTTGAGCGTTGCCAGCGCAAAGGCGTGACTGATGGTCAGCTTGCCCTTCAGCTGTGGCGTTTTCTCTACCGTTTCAACCATATAATTGATGGCTGCCACGCCTGCCGGAGTGGTTTCGTGCAGGTGAATATCGACGCCTTTGTCGTAGTCCAGCGCAATCTGGAACATGGTGTCGAGGGATTTTTCCATCGCGCCATCAACACTGGTCGGGTCCAGGCCGCCGACGTAATGCGCCCCCGCCTGCATCGCTTCACGCATTAAAGGTTCAGATTTCGACAGCAGCAAACCGTGCTGCGGGAAGGCGACGATTTCACACTCAAAGCCCGCCTGACGTCGCGCCAGCACCGCCTGCAAATTTTGCAGATTTTTCAGGCCGGAAACCGGTTCGATATTGCAGTGGCTGCGGGCAATGGTGGTGCCTTTCGACTGCAATAGATCGATCAGTTTTTCCGCCCGCTCCTGCGTATACGGTTGTAACTCCGGCAGCATTTTCTGCTCGAGTTTGATCATGTCCTGGATAGTGGTGCCTGCCGGACGATTGAGCGAGCGCCACGGCCCGCCGTAGAAGGTTTTGTCGAGATGAATATGCATGTCGCGAGTGGTGGGTAGCATCAACTTACCGCCAGCGTCATAGTGCGGCAGCGTGGCGTCCGGATGCTGCTTGTTCTCGCGCAGGGCGACAATTTTGCCGTCCTGAATCTCCACGGTCTGGCGCGCCGTGCGGGTCTGCACCGCCACGCCATTTTCGTAGTCAAAACCGGTTTCCAGCAGCACGTTATCGAGATAGTAATGCGGGTCAGTGATTTTCATGGTGTTGTTCGCTTCGCAGTTTAGGGTGCCAGCTACCGCCGCATGGGCGAGCGGCACAGAGGTACCAAACAGCGCGGCGGCGGTGACCATCTTACCGCTCTGGCTCAGAAATTCACGGCGGCTATTGCTTTCTTTCATCTTACGTCCTTACGTTTTAATAATATGAGTGCCCGTTTCGCCGCGCAGCGCCGCAGGCAGGCATTCCGGCGTGGTGATAATCACTTCTTTGCCGCCTTGTTCTAAAAATGTCAGGCTGGCGATGATTTTTGGCAACATGCTGCCGGGCGGGAAATGCCCTTCCTGCATATAGCGGGTCATGGTGGCAATATCCACCCGATCGAGCGCCTGCTGCTGCGGTTTGCCAAAGTGAATACACACTTTTTCGACGCCAGTGGTGATCACAAGAATGTCGGCGTGAATTTCACGGGCCAGCAGCGCGGTAGAGAGATCTTTGTCGATAACCGCGTCCACGCTTTGGTAATCTCCCGCGTCAGTACGCACTACCGGAATTCCACCGCCGCCCGCGCCAATTACGACAAAACCTTGTTGGATCAGCGCTTTAATGGCAGGTGCTTCGACAATACGTTTCGGTTCCGGCGAGGCGACCACGCGGCGATAGCCCCGTCCGGCATCTTCAACAAAACACCAGTCAGGGTTTGCCTTTTGTAATTCGTCACGCTGGCTGTCACTAAAGAATGCGCCGATGGGCTTGGTGGGATGGGCAAAACCTGGATCGTTTTTATCCACTTCCACCTGAGTCACCACGGTGACGGCTTTCTTCTCGCCGTGACGCGCCAGCCGGTTATTCAGCGCCTGTTGGATCAGATAGCCGATGCCGCCCTGCGTATCTGCCACACAGTTCGCCAGCGGCGTTAAGGGCAGCCCTTCGCGCTCGTGGGCAATCTCCGCACGGCGTAAATCCAGCCCGACCTGCGGCCCGTTGCCGTGGGTCAGCACAATGTCGTAATCGGAAGCCAGCATTTCCAGCACCGTATCGGCGACGGCTTTCACCGCCTCCGCCTGATGCTCAATCGACTGGCTGGCGTTATCTTTGATAATGCTGTTGCCACCAATGGCAACGACCACAAGCTCTTTCATGTTGTTATGTCCGCTACAGAGGGTGATGGGGTTATGACCAACGCCAGACTGCCTGATGCGCTACGCTTATCAGGCCTACAATTCTCGCGCCACTCGTAGGCCGGATAAGGCGTTCACGCCGCATCCGGCAATGGTGACAAATGCCT
>OGUJ01001169.1_pt1 | contig 16578 bp, 10 predicted proteins | sample 1573661 | NCBI WGS metagenome assembly OGUJ01 (sample SAMEA2581933, study PRJEB24529) | metagenome | biome: Human gut stool | place: China | collected 2011
GCCATTTCCTTGTCCGGGAACAGAAAACCGAACTGACTGCGGCCGCCGTCCAGGCGGGCTCCCTCCCGGGCGTTGCGCCAGAGCTGGAAGCCGTAGCCTGCCAGCTGGTCGCTGTGCATGAAGGAGATAGAGGAGCAGCGCCGGGTAGGGACCTGGAAGGAGACAGCTGCCCGCACCAGTCGGGCGTCCAGCAGCTGTTGTCCATTCCAATTGCCCTCCTGAAGATAGAACAGGGAGAGCTTGGCGAAACCTTCCGCAGTACACATGGTGCGGGAGCCCTCCAGCTCCCCGCGCTGGGTCTGCTCCACAGTGCAGTAGATGCCCAGGGGCTCCAGAAAGCGGGGGCGCAGGAAGTCCAGATAGTTGATGCCGGAGACTTTCTTCACGATCAGGCCCAAGATGTGGGGGACACCGTTGTTGTAGAGAAAATGGGTGCCGGGTTCAAAGTCCAGAGGCTCCTCCAGAAAGGCGCGGACGCTGTTGGTGCTGTTGAGCACCGGTCGGAAGGTGTCCCGATCATGGCCGGTGGTCATGGTCAGGAGATGGTAGACGGTGATGGATTCCATCCTGGGGGTGACTGTTTCGGGCAGATCTTCCGGAAAAAGCTGAGTCAGGCGTGTCTTCAGTGAGACTAGTCCTTCCTGAATGGCGAACAGAACAGCTAGGCCGGTGAGGGCCTTGGCAGCGGAATAGATGCGCCGGGGGGTGTCGCCCTGATAGGGACGGCGGTTGGCACCCAGCAGTTGAAAGCCGTTGCGGAAGATGTACAGACTGTGGAGATCGACATCCAGGCGGTCCAGCTCGGTCAGAAACTGCAGGATCGCACCGCTGGGAACGCCCTGGGAATCAGGGGAGGCGGTATGGAAGCGGCCTTCCAAATAGGGGACATAGTGCAAGGTGGTCCCCCTCCTTTCTGCGGCTGTCCGTCGTTAACCGACCAGACGAAAGCCGCCTAGAATTGCGACAAAAACAAGAACTGCGGAAAAAATGGGGGCGAGGATGGTCTGCTGCCGGATCAGCCTGCGGCGGAGGGACTCATCACTGCAGCCGGTGAGCACGGCGGCGCCCCCCTGGGAAAAGGGGCTGATGCTGCTGGCGGTCAGGCCCATCTGCATCCCGCAGTAAATGGTCCCCACTGGCATACCGGAGGCAGAGGACAGGGCGGAAAGCAGAGGAAGCATCATGGGAACCACCACGCCGCCTGAGACGAAAAAGCTGAGCACACACATAACCAGCACTACCCCGGGCAGGATCCAATGGGCGGGGATGGTGTTCTGGAGCAGATCGGACAGATAGCTGACGACCCCCATGGAGTTGGCCAGGGCCATGTACATGCCGGTCAGGGAGAGCATCAGCAGGGTGTCCCAGGGGATGCGCGTCTGAACCACGCGGTGATAATCCGCAGTTTTCAGAAGCACGTTCAGCGTGATGCCGATGACCGCAAGAAACTGAAAGCTGCAGTAGGTGCTGATCCACTGGGTCACAGGATTGGGGAACAGCAGCTGGGCTGCGGCAGGCACCACGATCATAGCGATGATGCCGAGGATGATAAAGAGAGTCTGCCGTTGCCCAGTATCAAACGGGGCCGGTCTGGTGAGAGAGACCGCCGAGGATCTGACCCGCCAGCCCCTCAGGAGAACAAACATTGCCACATACAGAATGGTGTAAAATATTCCGCGGAAGGTAAAGAAGTCCACCACATATCCCGAGGAAGTGGAGAGATCGAAGTAGATCTCCAGCTGTCCCACATTGGTAGCATACCCGGAGGTCCAGGGCATGCTGCCACCCACCATGGAGGAGGTCCAGAGCGCCACGGATACCAGGAGCGGATCGATGCCCGCCTGGAGAGCCAAACTGAAGCAGATGGCAGACATGAAGAAGGGAGCGGCCCCACCAGCACCCAGACCGGCCACAATGGCGGACACGCCGAAAAACAACAGACCCAGAAGCCAGCCTGCCCCCCGGCAGGAGTAGAGCAGATGCTCCGCCACTTTTTTCAGTGTCCCGTTTTCCTGGGCAAAGCCGAAGAGAAATGTGGCCACCATAAAGTTAAAAAACAGGGGCACTGGAAAGAGGGCGACCACGCCGCCGGGAGTCAGACCGCCTGCTGTGGTGCCCAGCAGAAAGGCAAAGCTGAGCGAGATCAGGCCAATGTTGATGTTCAGCCTGGTCCCCAGGATTAGGGCAAGCACGATAAAAACAAAAAACAGGATCGTATTGAGCAAGCTTACATCCCCTTTCGCTCCAGCATCCGATACAAGGTGGCGCGGCTGATGCCCAGCAGTTCGGCGGCCCGGAGCTTGTTGCCGCCGCTGAGGGCCAGGGCTTCCTCCAGCGTATAGCGGCTGCGGAGGCTCCCACCGGCGGCGGAAAGTCCCCTGTTTTCCTGAATATAGGTCTCCACCAGCTCCGGACCGATCTCATCGGAGTCGCTGATGACGCTGACCCGGCGCACCATGTTCTGGAGTTCCCGGATGTTTCCGGGCCAGTCATAACGGAGCATGGCGGCTTTGGCTTGGCTGCTGAAGCGGAGATAGCGTCCCGCCCGCTCCGAGGTCTCGGAGAGAAAGGCGTCGGCCAGCAGGATAATGTCCCCCTGGCGCTGGCGCAGAGGCGGGATACACAGTCCCAGCACATTGATGCGGAAGTACAGATCTGCCCGGAAGGTGCCCTCCCGGACCATAGAGACCAAATCACGGTTGGTGGCAGCAATAATGCGGATGTCAATGGGAATGGGAGTTTCAGCACCAATGCGGCGGATGCTGTGCTCCTGCAGGACACGCAGCAGCTTGCCCTGCATGGAGGGAGAGATCTCACCGATCTCATCCAGAAAAATAGTTCCGGTATGAGCACACTCGAACAGGCCCCGCTTGCCGTCCCGGCTGGCTCCGGTAAAGGCTCCCTTTACATAGCCGAACAACTCACTTTCCAGAATGCTTTCTGGGAGGGAGGCGCAGTTGACAGCCACAAATGGCATGTCCCGCCGGCGGCTGGCCCGATGAATTCCCTGAGCAAACATTTCCTTGCCTACACCCGTCTCCCCCTGGATGAGCACAGTCTCGTCCACCTTGGAGTAGCGCAGGGCCAGCCTGAGCGCCTGCGTCATGCAGGGGCTGTTCCCCAGAATGTGGTCAAAGGAATAGACAGCCTGATTTTCCTTGGTGGTGAGCGTACGGCGGATACTGACCTCGGAGCTCATGACCGTATTTACGTCCTGAAAGATGACCGACACACCCTCCAGCGTGCCGTCCCGCTTCCGCAGGATGGGCTCCGCATGGTAGAGAAAGATTCGGTCTTCCAGCTTGGCGATTTGATTAAGATAGGGACGGCGAGTAGAGATGACGTCAGCGATGCGGCTGAACTGGGGACAGACGTCATCCACAGAAAAGGCGACTGCATTGAGCTGGTCCAGCTTCAGATATTCGCTGGCCAGCCGATTCATCATCAGGATCTCACCCAGGCAGTCCACCGTAATGGCGGCATAGATGGAGGACTCCATCATGGGGGTCCCGGTCTCGGATTCATCCTGCCGCTTTTCCAGATAGGACTGGGCCAGAGAGATGGCCTTTCGGATCTCGGAATCCCGGGTCTTGATGAGTACAGTCGGGATCCCGTACTGCTTGGCGATCCTGGCCTGATAGTAGCCCCCCACCAGTACATCGATGTCCTGGACCTTCTCCAGCTCATGGGGGATCTTTTCCGGGGACACAGTAGGAAGCCATACCAGATCAATGGAGAGCAGGTCCCGGACATAAAACACATCCTTCAGAACTCGGCGGAAGCCAAAGATAGCGATGCGCTTTCCCAGCTTAGATGCCTCCAGCAGAGCGTCCATAACGTCCTCCGCCTGCAGATCCACCATAATTACGGGGACATCCACGCTCTGGCGCACGATTTTTGCAAACATGCCGAAGGCGATCAGAACTTTGGCGCCCTGGGCCACTTGGCTGCGGGATACCTCCTCAAGATCCTGGGTATTGGAGAGGACCACCTGGCAGTTGGCAGGGGATTCCCGCAAAATATTCTGGACCTTTTCGGCGGCCAGCAGGTCCGAGGCAATGAACGTAATGTCTGAGTGCATATCCCATCGCTCCTTTATTCGTTTCGGCGTTGCTCCGGGAGGGGGAGGACACACGCAGCTGAGCCGCCCCCGGGCCCGTGGGTGAAATATAACGATTATACCACAGCCCTGACCGAAATGTGGGGGAGCGAAACAGTCAGGCAGTCCTTTCCTGCTTTTCCAATCTGGACAAAATTACCACAGCCAGGGCAACGGCCAGGACCACAGGGACGACAAAGGCGGCAAAGCCCACACGGTAACCGAACACAGCGCACAGCACGCCGCCCACCGTGGAGGCCAGTGCAGAACCGATGTCCATGCCCAGGTAGTTGGTGGAATTTGCAGCGGCCTTCCGCTCCGCAGGAACGGTGCGCATAGAGATGGTCATCAGTACGGGAGAAATGCCATTCTGGCCGATTCCGATCAGGATACCGGAGATAATGAACCAGGTCAGATCCTGGGCAAAGGCGAGACACAGGAGGCCTGCAGAGAAGAACAGGCCTGCGGGGATCAGGGTGGCAATGGGTCCCTTCTTGTCGAGGAGAATGCCGAGGGCGGGGCGGGCGACCCAGCCCATGAGAGAGGCGGCGGTGGCAAACACGCCGATATTGGCGATCCCCAGCTCCTCCAGGGCAAAGGCAGCCATAAAGACGGTGATACCGGTCCGGGTGCCCTGAAAGGCCACATTGATGATCATGGGGGAGATGGCTTCCTTGGCAAACAGGTTGTTCAGCTTCAGGCCGCCGAACATGGACTGGCCGGGCAGGCGCGCTGGGACCTTGGTGGGGGCGGTGAAGCACACCAGCACCAGACCGAAGGCGGAGATGGCGGTAAAGACCAGCAGCATGGAGGCATAGCCCATGTACTCGGCCAGGGCAAAGGCCACAGGCTGGGAGACCGCAGAAGCGATCATCTGGGAAATCATGAAAAATCCCATGGCGGTCCCCAGATCCTCCCGGGGAACATACTCACTGACGATGACGGCGGTAATAGTGGAGATAAAAGTCCAGGATACGCCGTGGATAATTTTGGCCGGCACTGCAAAGGCGGAGTTGTCCATGCTCAGCGAATACATGAACACAGCCAGGGTCAGGGCCCCCACTGCAGCGATGTAGATCAGCTTTTTGTTGCCGCGGTCGGTAATAGGGGCAGAGAAGGGGCGGATGATGAAGGCGGCCCAGCTCATGGCGCTGGCAATGAGGCCGATAGTGGTCAGGTCCATGCCGGCCAGCCGCCAGCCTGCGCTGGTGACAGAGTTGGTCATAGAGTGGGTGATGCAGATGACCGTGTACGCCACAAAGAGCATAATAAAGTTCTTGTTGGCGATCTGGAAGAAGGTCTTCTTCTGCGGAACAGCATTACTCATTCAAATTTCCTCCCATTTTATAGTTTGTTTTGGAATTCCATAGATTAATACAAGCAAGTTCTGTGCCAACTTAATTTTATTAAAAATTACGGGGAAACGGCAGAAAAAAGGGGGTTTTTTAGAAATGATGCTGTCTCAAAAGTGTTTCATATCTGTCTCGCGATACAAAAAAGAGGACCATCAGCAAATTTGAAAGGCAGGAATATTTGGCTTGAACTGCCCGCTGCCCCGTACAGAAAAGAGAAGCTTGGTGCCAGAGCAAAAAAATGCCCCCGCTGTGTACACAGCGGGGGCATTTCGGAGAGAACTTATTCAATGGCAATGCGGTTTTGAGTGGGCAGGGTCTGCTGGTCCTTCTTGGGCAGGGTCAGCATCAGGATGCCGCTGTCATATTTGGCATTGATCTCTTCGGGTTGCACATCGCCCACATAGAAGCTGCGGCTGCAAGTGCCGCTGTACCGCTCCTGGCGGATGTAGCGGCCCTCCTGGTCCTTCTGGTCCCGGTCCAAGCCCTTGGCGGCCTGAATGGTCAGATAGCCGTTTTGCAGTTCCACACTGATTTCATCCTTCTGGAAGCCGGGCAGGTCGATATCCACCTCGTAGTGGTCCCCAGTCTCCTTCACGTCGGTCTTCATCAGATTCTTGGCGTGCTTGCCGTATAGGGGATTCCGGGTGCCGAACAGGCTCTTCTCCCAAGGCTCATCAAAGAATTCATCCAACAGGTTCTCACCAAAAATGCTAGGCAACATAAGTCATTCCTCCATTCGCGATCCTTATTTCGTGCCTGCCGGGGGACCTCTCAGGTCCCCCTCTTTCTTGGTACGCCCTTAGTATAGCACTGAAATTAGCACTGTCAAGTAGAGAGTGCTAAAATTCATAAAGTGTTCACAAGATATTGCAAAAAAAGACATAAACAGAACGAAAATGGAAGAAATATTCCGAAAAAGTTGGGGTGGTCAGAGGGGAGGCAGGGGAAACCCCTGCCCCTGGGCGCGCTGGAGGCCAAGCTCCATCAGGCGGCGGTCCGTGTCCAGGGTGGCGGGATAGGGCCAGCGGGGCGCACAGCGCTGGAACTGACGCCAGGACAGCAGGGCGGCCTCCGGGTCCCGCTGGGCCAGCAGAGCCCAGAGGAACTCCATGCGGCTGGTGGAGGGGGTGAACTTCCGGGTAGCCTTGCAGTAATGGAGAAGGGCAGGGGTGCGGAGGGGGGCCAGCTCCTCCTGGGAGCGGCCCAGGAGCAGGGAGCAGGAGAGCAGATCCACCGTCAGGTCCCACCGCTGGATGTCCAGCAGGCCAGAGGGGACGTCCAGTAGGGTTCGGAAAGCGGCTTCCGCCCCGGACAGGTCCCCCTGGTCCATGAGCCGGCTGGGGAGGAAGGATAGGGCGGCGGCGGTAAAGGGGTCCTGGGGCTCCAGGTCCTGGGGGAGCTGGAACCAGCGGGCGGGCTGGTCCCGGAGGGGGATGCCCCGCTGGAGGAGGGCGTGGCACCGCAGCTGGAGGGCGAAGGTCCGGCGGGCCTGGGGGCTGCGGGAGAGCAGGTGCAGGTTGAAGCCGTCGTTGGCCACCCCGTCCATGGAGAGAGGGATGAGGTTGACGGCCCCCAGAAACAGGCCGGCAGCTGCAAAGATCAGCAGGAAGACCGGCCAGGGAAAGGGGAGGAGAAAGGCGGTCAGGGCCGCCGCCAGGGCGGAAAGCAGATTGGCCAAGCCGCCCCCAAGATTATAAAGCCGGAAGGGGACCTCGTCCCCGTCTGGGGGCTCCAGCAGGCACTGGCCGCCAGTGCCGGGGAGGTAGAAGCGGCGCAGGACCAGGCGGCCATTCTGGCGGAGCAGGGTGAAAGAGCCCACCCGGAAGGAGAGGAAGCGGTAGCCGGAGAGCAGGCCGCAGACTAGGTGACCGCCCTCGTGCAGGATGGCCTGGAGCCAGAAGGAGAGGATCAGGCAGGCCAGGGAGGGCAGCAGGACAGTCATTCCATAGGGGTCCAGAGCCCACATGAAGAAGTAGCCCCCTGCGGCCCCCAGAAGGGCGGCAGGGATAAGGACAGCCAGCTTCCGCCAGGGGACGGTGTGCCGCTTCAAACGATCAGTCCTTTCTGTTGTGACATGTCGAAAAAATACAAATAGGAGAGAAAAGCTCACCCCTCCGCCCAGTCCTCATAGGGCACAAAGGTAAATGAGATGTCCCAAGGCTGCTGGTGGTAGACCAGATAGACGATGTCTCCCTTGCCTGCCATCTCATTGGCGGTGAACTGGGGAAAGGGGACCAGGGGCAGGGTGATCTGGCTGGCGCCTCCGTCAGCCTGGGCGCGGGCGGTGTCCAGCCGATGGACCCAGACGGCAGCGTTGCAGGCATACACTGCCACCAGCAGGACCCCGGCGGCGGCAGCCGCCCGATTCAGGCGGGTGAGGGGCCGCAGGCCCTCTGCCCGGGCACGTCGGAAGAGCACTGACGCGGCCAGGCACAGAAACAGGTAGCTGGAGAAGAACATCCGGGCGTTCACCGGGGAGACCACCAGCATGGGGCCGGTGACCACCAGCAGGGAGGCCACCCAGAACCAGAGCTCCCGCCTGTCCGCGCCGCCCCGCCACTCGGCCGCCAGGATCAGCCAGAGCAGGGCCAGAGCCAGGCCCAGCCAAAGACATTCCTCCCGGTACAGGTCCCGCCGCTTCAGAACGACCAGAAGGCGGTCATAGCCGATGTAGAGGTGGAGGGGGAGGAGGAGGCAGGCCCACAGCCTCCAGCGGGGGCAGCCCTGCCGCCGTACCAGCCACAGCAGCAGGAGGCTGATGGTCAGGCAGAGGGGAATGGGGCGGAGGAGGACCTCGGTAAAGATGACAGGCAGGTTGTCCCGGGCCAGATCCAGCCCCACCCCCCGCAGGCCGCTGTCCACCTGAGCGAAGACGGAGTTGGTCATGCTCAGGGCCAGCCCGGCCCAGCTGCCTGCCAGCAGGGCGGCCCGGAGAGACGGGGCGGGCAGGAGGCCCCGGAGGGCGGGGACCAGTCCGGCCAGAGCCATAGCGGAGGAGAGGAGGACCAGATAGACGGTATTGTGCTCGGTGAACAGGCCGATGGACAGGGAGAGGAGCAGGACGAGGGGCCAGCGGTCCGGCCGCCCCTGGCGGAGCAGGAGAAGCAGGGGGAGCAGGAGCAGGGTGGGGGCCAGATAGTTGGCCCAGGCCGCAGACCAGCTGTACACCTGCTGCCAGATGCCCCAGGGGGCCCATACCACCAGGAAGAGGGCCAGGGCAAAGGATTCCCGGCCGCCTGCCGGCCCGCCCTGGAAGAAGCGGGAGAGGAGCAGGGTGAGTCCCAGCATCCCGCCCCCCAGGATCAGCACCCGGAGGGGCCAGAGGGGGGAAAACGCCAGCTTGCCCAGGATCAGCCCCAGCAGGTTGCCCAGATACCGGCCGTTGGATGGGACGCCCAGCACCACGCCCTCCTGGGGGATGGGGCGGACCAGTAGGAAGTCCTTCCAGGAGGCGAAGTCCCAGTAGATGAAGTAGCAGTCGTCGCACTCAGGGACGAAGAGGAGGGCGAGGAGCAGGAACAGGGCGGCGGAGAGCAGCACGTCCCAGCGCCGCCGGCGGGTGGTCATGGAGAGGCCTCCTTTCGGGGGATGAAAAAGCGGCCCCAGCCGCCGGTCAGGCCGGGGGAGGGGCCGTTTGTTCGCTTTGGGTGTTCTGGCGTGGAAGGGGGATCACTTCTGGCCGCCCTTCAGGGCCTTCATCCGGTCGCCGTGGTCCAGGATGCGCTTGCGCAGCCGGAGGTTCTCCGGGGTGCACTCCAGCAGCTCGTCGTCAGCCAGGAACTCCAGGCACTGCTCCAGAGACATCTGGCGGGGCGGGATGAGGCGCAGGGCATCGTCAGAGCCGGAGGCCCGCATATTGGTCAGCTGCTTTTTCTTGCACACGTTGACGGAGATGTCCTCTGCCTTGGGGGTCTCACCCACGACCATGCCGGCGTACACCGGGGTGCCGGCGCCGATGAACAGCACGCCCCGCTCCTGGGCGTTGAACAGGCCGTAGGTCACTGCCTCGCCGGTCTCGAAAGCCACCAGGGAGCCGGTGTTCCGGCGCTGGATCTCCCCCTTCATGGGGGCGTAGCTGTCAAAGACGGAGGCCATGATGCCCTCGCCCTTGGTGTCGGTAAGGAACTCGTTGCGGTAGCCGAACAGGCCCCGGGCGGGGACCAGGAACTCCACCTTCATCCGGTCGCCCACGGGGGTCATCTCCACCAGGTCGCCCTTGCGGGAGCCGATCTTCTCCATCACCGCACCCACACAGTCAGAGGGCACATCCACTACCAGGCGCTCGATGGGCTCGCACTTCACACCATCGATCTCCTGATACAGAACACGGGGGGGAGAGACCTGGAGCTCATAGCCCTCTCGGCGCATGGTCTCGATGAGGATGGACAGGGACATCTCACCCCGGCCGGCCACGTTGAAGGCATCAGTGCTGTCGGTCTCGGTCACCCGGAGGGAGACGTCCTTCATGGTCTCCCGGATCAGCCGCTCCCGCAGCTGGCGGGAGGTGACGAATTTGCCCTCCCGTCCGGCAAAGGGGGAGTCGTTGACGGAGAAGGTCATTTCAATGGTGGGGGCGGAGATCTTCACGAACTCGATGGGCTCCACCGCGTCGGGGGCGCAGATGGTGTCCCCGATGGTCACGTCGCCGATGCCGCTCATGGCGATGATGTTGCCGGCGGTGGATTCGGTGACGGGGACCTTGCCCAGGCCGTCGAACTCATACAGCGCGGTGGCCTTGGCCTTCTTGGGGGCGGCGTCGGGGTCGTGGTAGTTGCACACCGCGATCTCCTGGTTCTGCTTGATGGCGCCCCGCTCGATGCGGCCGATGGCGATGCGGCCCACGAACTCGTTGTAGTCGATGGAGGAGACCAGCATCTGGAAAGGGGCGTCCACGTCCGCCTCGGGGGCGGGGATATACTCCAGAATGGTGTCGAACAGGGGCTTCAGGTCGCTGCCCGCCACATCGGGCTGGACAGAGGCCGTGCCCTGACGGCCAGAGCAGAACAGCATGGGGGAGTCCAGCTGCTCCGGGGTGGCATCCAGGTCCAGCAGCAGCTCCAGCACCTCGTCGATGACCTCGTACACCCGCTGGTCGGGGCGGTCGATCTTGTTGACCACCACGATGACCCGGTGGCCCAGCTCCAGGGCCTTGGACAGCACGAAGCGGGTCTGAGGCATGGGGCCCTCCGCGGCGTCCACCAGCAGGATGACGCCGTTGACCATCTTCAGGATGCGCTCCACCTCGCCGCCGAAGTCGGCGTGGCCCGGGGTATCCACGATGTTGATCTTGGTGTCCTTGTACCGGATGGCGGTGTTCTTGGCCAGGATGGTGATGCCCCGCTCGCGCTCCAGGTCGTTGGAGTCCATAACGCGCTCCACCACGGCCTGATTTTCCCGGTACACGCCGGACTGCTTGAGCATCTCATCCACCAGAGTGGTCTTGCCATGGTCAACGTGGGCAATTATGGCAATATTTCTCAGTTTTTCGTTCTTCATCATTTTTCCTCCTACCAGCAATATGGCAAGACCACTCGGGGCCCCATCGCCGATGGGGCGCGCCGAATGGCGCGTACAAGCTTTTGTCCGGAAGAAAAAGCTTGACGCAGGCGGAATTTATTTCCGCCAAGCATTTAAATATCTGGGGTCCCTGCGGGGCATCAGGCCCGCGGGGCGGCCATACCGTGGCCGGCGTGGGCGATCATGGCGGCACGTCTCTGTTTTTCGCGCTTTGCGGCCGCTTCTCATTTAAAGACACAAAACCATATGAGACGCCGGAGAGGAGGCTCAAATGGCGGATCGCCGCAGATCAGCGGGAAGCGCTCCCAAAAGGGGAGGTGTTCGTGTTGACGTAATATTATACAGCGCCCTTTCGAGAAACGCAACATTTTTTGCGGAAAAACAGGAGAGGATCTATTTGGATCCCCGATTTGACACGGAGAAGCGGAAAAATAGGAGAGGATATTGTGATTTCGCCAAAAATTTGAGGCGGGAAAACGGGGGGCACAGGGGAGCCCACGGACAGAGTGGGGAGGACGGGACGGGGGCCACAAGATATCGTGAAAAAACCGGAAAAAGACGAGAAAAAGAAATAAAAAATTTACATTTGGAGAGGAGAAAAAGGGGTTGACGTAAAGCGGGATTGCGTGTATAGTACGTTTGTAACCAAATTGTAACATTTTCTTTTCCGTTCTGTCACTTTTGGGGCAGCGGGAAATTTGATCTGGAAGAGGTCATGATTCATGGACGAGGTTTTGCACAAGCCCGCCGGCCGCCGGCCCCGGCAGAGTGACGGCCGGGAGCTGTCAGCTCAGGAGCAGCTGGGGCTGCTGGCGCGCCGGGTGGTCACAGATTGGAAGCATTTTTATCAGTGGGCCCGGTTCCATGGCCGCCGTGTGATCCACACGGTCCATGACCTGGCGGGGGGGAACCGCGCCACCGGTCCGGTCACCTTTCTGGCGGTGTCCGGAGCGCTGGGACTGGCGCTGACTGTCTCCACCCTATACGCCCCGGCCTACACTGTCACGGTGGACGGGGATACTCTGGGTGTGGTGAGCGACCAGGCTGTGGTAGCCGACGCGGTGGCTCAGGTGGAGCGCCGAGGCACGGAGATCCTGGGACACGACTACCAGGTGGAGGGGCAGATCGGTTATGATTTCACCCTTTCCCTGCGGTCTGAGCTGACCCAGCCCGACCAGGTGGAGAACTACTTCCTGGAGCAGCTCAGCCAGGTAGCCGATGGCCTGCGCCGCTATCAGGTCAGCGTCAACGGCGTGGCGGTGGGCTCCGTGGAGGAGATGGGAGCCCTGGAGTCCGTGCTGGACCAGCTGAAGGGCCAGTATGTGAATGAGAACACCATCTCCGCTGAATTTGTAGACGACATCCAGGTGGAGGATGTCTACTCGGAGGAGGGGCAGATGACCGCCGAGGAGCTCCAGACCGCCCTGATGGCCAACACCACTGGCGACACCACCTACACGGTGGTGAAGGGAGACACCTTCAACGCCATCGCCTATGCCAACGACATGTCTGTCAGCGACCTGAAGGCGCTGAATCCGGGCATCGATATCAACCGACTGATGATCGGGGACGTGCTCAATGTGAAGGAGCAGATCCCTCTGCTGTCGGTGACTACGGTGGACGACGTGACCTATACCGAGCCCATCGCATGCCCGGTGGAGGAGGTGAAGGACTCCAGCATGTATGTAGGGGACTCGAAGATCCTGACCCAGGGTACAGAGGGCGAGGCCCAGGTCCACGCCCAGGTGACCTATGTGAACGGGAGCGAGACCCAGCGGGAGATCCTGTCCTCCACCACCCTGCGCGAGCCCACCACAACAGTCAAGGCGGTGGGGACCAAGGAGAAGCCTAAGACAGCCTCCACTGGAAGCTACTCCTGGCCCATCCGGGGGCGGATCACCTCCTACTTTGGCGGGCGGAATATTTTCGGCAGTTACAGCTACCACTCCGGCATCGATATCTCCGCCTCCTACGGTGCGGCCATCAAGGCGGCAGACGGCGGCACCGTCACCTTCGCCGGCTACAAGGGGAGCTATGGCTATCTGGTCATCATCACCCACGACAACGGCACCCAGACCTATTACGGCCATAACTCTTCCCTGTTGGTGTCCGCAGGACAGAAGGTGTACAAGGGACAGCAGATCGCCAAGGCGGGCAGCACCGGCCGGTCCACCGGCACCCACTGCCACTTTGAGGTGCGGGTGAACGGCACCTCGGTGAATCCCCTGTCCTATCTCAGCTGAACGACCAGAAACCATTTGGGCTCCGGCACAGGAAAGGCTGTGCCGGAGCCTTTTCATGCCCCTTTGTACATGCGGAATAACGGGGGAATAAGAAAAGTCCCGCCGCTCAGGAGCCTGAGCGGCGGGACTTCTGATCGTTAGTCAGAAGGAAAGGAGGACCCGATCACAGATGGATGGCCTGGACCACCTTGGCGCACCGGGGGCACAGGGTGGGATGGGCCGCATTGGCGCCCACCAGGGGGTGGTGCTTCCAGCAGCGCTCGCACTTGTCTCCATTGGCCTCGCTCACCAGTACCCGCACACCGGCGATGGGGGTGTCGCTCCCCTGGGCGTACAGAGCCGGGTCGTCCGACACCTCCACGTCGGAGACGATGAACAGGTCGGCCCACTGGTCCTGGAACTTCTCCTGAAGGGCGGTCAGGTTGTCCGCCTGGTCCTGGGCCCGCACCAGAGTGATGTGGGCCTCCAGGCTCTTGCCGATCTTCTTCTCGTTCCGCGCGGCCTCCAGGGCGGCATTCACCCCGTCCCGCAGCTGGATCAGAGCAGTCCAGGAGACCAATGCGCCCATGTCGTAGTCCTGGAAGGGCTGGTTCATCTCATTGAGGACCACATTGCGGGGGTCGTCACCCTCCCGGTGAGGCATGGCCTGCCAGATCTCGTCGCAGGTGAAGGCCAGGATGGGGGCGAACAGCTTAGTAATGGTGTCCAGGATCATCCACAGAGCGGTCTGAGCGGAGCGGCGCTCCAGGCTGTCCACTCCCTCACAGTACAGACGGTCCTTGATGATGTCCAGATAGAAGGAGCTGAGCTCCACCACACAGAAGTCGTTGATGGCGTGGGAGACCACATGGAACTCGTAGTTGTCGTAGGCGGCAAAGCACTTTCGGATCAGCTCGTTGAGCTTGGTCACCGCCCAGCGGTCCAGCTCCAGCATCTCCTCCGGGGACACCAGGTGATCGGGGTCAAAGCCGTCCAGGTTGCCCAGGCAGTACCGGGCGGTATTGCGGAACTTCAGATAGTTCTGGCTGAGCTGCTTAAAGATGTTGTCCGAACAGCGCACGTCCACATGGTAGTCGGCAGAACCCGCCCACAGCCGGAGCAGGTCGGCACCATACTTCTTAAAGATCTCCGCGGGGTCTACGCCGTTGCCCAGGGACTTGTGCATAGCCTTGCCCTCGCCGTCCACGGTCCAGCCGTGGGTGACGCACTCCTGGAAGGGAGCCCCCTTGCCCAGCGCGCCCACGGCGGTGAGCAGGGAGGACTGGAACCAGCCGCGGTACTGGTCCAGACCCTCCATATACATGTCGGCGGGCCAGAAATTCTGGTCCTTCTGCATGGAGGCGAAGTGGGTGGAGCCGGAGTCGAACCAGCCGTCCAGGGTGTCCTCCTCCTTGGTGAAGCCCGTCCTTGAGCCGCAGTGGGGGCAGGCGAAGTCCTCTGGCAGGATATCCTTGGCCTCCATCTCATACCAGGCGTTGGAGCCCTTCTCACCGAAGAGCCTGCTCACAGCCTCAATGGTCTCGTCGGTGACGATGGGCTTGCCGCAGTCGGCACAGTAGAACACCGGGATGGGCAGGCCCCAGCGGCGCTGGCGGCTGATGCACCAGTCGGCCCGCTCCCGGATCATGGAGATCATCCGGTCCTTGCCCCAGGCAGGGAGCCACCGAACATCGTCGCAGGCGGCCACCGCCTCGTCCTTGAAGGAGTCCACGGAACAGAACCACTGGGGGGTGGCCCGGAAGATGATGGGTTTTTTGCAGCGCCAGCAGTGGGGATAGGAGTGAACGATCTCCTCACTGGCGAAGAGGGCTCCGCTCTCCTTCAGGTCGGCAAGGATGACCGGGTTGGACTCCTCCGTCTTCAGGCCGGCGTACTTGCCCGCGTAGTCAGTGTGGCGGCCCTGGTCATCCACAGGGACCACCAGCTCCACCTTGTAGCGCTTGCAGGTCTCGTAGTCATCGGCGCCGAAGCCGGGGGCGGTGTGGACGCAGCCGGTGCCGGAATCCATGGTGACATACTCGGCGCAGCACAGCAGGGATTCCTTATCCAGGAAGGGGTGCTGGGCCTTCATATACTCGAAGTCCTGGCCGCGGAACTGCTTAACGATCTCATAGTGGTCAAAGCCGCCCGCCTGCATCACCTTGGCGCACAGGGCCTCGGCCACGATGTAGAGCTCTCCATTGTCCGCCTTGACCAGCACATAGCTCTCCCGGGGGTGAACGGCAATCGCCAGGTTGCCGGGCAGGGTCCAAATGGTAGTGGTCCAGATGACGAAGTACATGTTGGACAGGTCGCCATATTGGCTCAGACGGCCCAGATCGTCCTTTACCCGGAACTTCACATAGACAGTGGTGCAGGGGTCGTCCTGGTACTCGATCTCCGCCTCGGCCAGGGCGGTCTCGTCGTGGGGGCACCAGTACACGGGCTTAAGCCCCTTGTAGATGTAGCCCTTGCGGTACATGGAGCCGAAGACCTTGACCTCCTCCGCCTCAAAGCCGGGGTCCATAGTCTTATAGGGGTGCTCCCAGTCCCCCAGCACACCCATGCGCTTGAAGCCCTCCATCTGGATGTCGATGTATTTCTGGGCGTAGTTGTGGCAGGCGGTGCGGAACTCTGCCACGCTCATCTTCTTGCGGTTGAGCTTCTGCTCCTTGATGATGGCGGACTCGATGGGCATACCGTGGTTGTCCCAGCCGGGGATATAGGGGGTGTAGTAGCCCCGCATGGCGTAGGATCGGGTGATGATATCCTTGAGGGCCTTGTTCATGGCGGTGCCCATGTGGATGCCGCCGTTGGAAAAGGGCGGGCCGTCGTGGAGATTGAAGAGGGGCTTGCCCTCGTTCTTCTTCAGCAGCTCGTTGTACACGTCCTGCTCCTGCCAGCGCTTGAGCATCTCCGGCTCCCGCTTGGGCAGGCCCGCCCGCATGGGGAAGTCGGTCTTGGGCAGATTGATGGTCTTGTTGTAGTCCATATCTTTCCTCCTATTTCCATTCTGTTTGCTGAATTTTTATTGATATTGGGTAATGACGGTTTTACAGCTCCGGCAGAGGTAAGCCCGGGGGCGGACAACCAGCCCCAGCTTTCCACCCAGAAGCAAATCTCCCTTCCTGGCGGGAAGGGGAAGGCCTGACACCTCCTCTGACCAGAAAACGGGGGAGCGGCTGCTGAGAAAGCCCTCCTGCATTTGCTGCTGACAATAAGGACACTTCATAAAGCTCCTCCTGTTCCAGCTCCTATTTGCTATCTTTTTTGGAGGTTTCAATCAAGCTGCACGGGAAGGTGACAAGGCCGCATTCCCGGCAGAGCATGGCATGGGGAAATTCCGGGAACGGATCCCGTGTAAACACGCTGGTGGGGTCATCGC
>OGUJ01001177.1_pt1 | contig 16526 bp, 10 predicted proteins | sample 1573661 | NCBI WGS metagenome assembly OGUJ01 (sample SAMEA2581933, study PRJEB24529) | metagenome | biome: Human gut stool | place: China | collected 2011
TTTATGGGCCACTATTCTTTTCTCAGGCTTTGCACTTGAAGTGATAATTCGCCAGTCAAATCTGATACTTTTTTAATTGAAGAGCGGCCTAGTCTTAACTGTGACAAAACTCCTTAATTCGCCAATAACTGCGAATGAGGGAAAGGGGGGAAGAAGCGCCGGGACGCGAGTCGTTTTCAGGCAAAAGCGAGCCGAAATTCCCGTAGCCAGTAGTTGGAAGCCTGAAGCGGAGCTAGCAGGCAGAAGGAGTCCTAACTCCTGCCGCTTCTCTCCCTCCTTAAGGTCCTGAAAGTTGGAGAAACCACGATGCAGCGAACCCTGAGAACAAATTCCCGGATCACTCCCGAGATACATGCGGAAGCCGCGGCTGAAATCCACGCGTATTTCTGCGGAAACCTCAGTACCTTCCGACAGGAACTGCTGGACGACGCGACGAACGCCAAATTTCTGAAAAGTGTTGAGGACGCCGAAACGCTTTTTGAACTGGGGGACGACCCGGATGAGGAAGAACTGAAGGATCTTGGTCAGTTCAGGGATTTCTCTTCCAAATGGGTCCGGACAGCGCTCATTCCAACCGTGATCGATCACCTGAACGAGGTGTTCTGCCGGAAGGGGTTCGAAGGGTTCCGGAGGAGAGGACGAAGCGACTGGATCTATTTCGGGGAGAAGCCGGACACGCTTTTCTGGACAGTCCGCGCTAAAGAGAGCCCGGCACCGACAAACCGTTTCCCGCGGTACCCGGACGCGCTCCGCGACCTGCTGCCTGAAATTTTCCCGGAACAGAACTGAGCCTTCAGTCTTAACTCAATAAACACCGCACTCTCCGGAGGTCACTATGGTGGATTTTTCTCCCTGCGCGTCAGACGCAAGTAACGTCAGATTCTGGATCGAAGACGCTATCAAAGATCATGTTCCGTACCTGAGGCAATGTATCTGCAAAGCCTGGAACGAGTCCGGCCGGTATCAGTCGGTTCTCAGGGCTTATAAAAAGAAGCCCCTCAAATTCGTGAGTGAAGAGGAGCGGGAGGCGTTCCTCGCGTTTTGTGAGAAAGAGATCTCCAACTGCCCCTTCGCCATGAATCCCTACGAGTATCCGGAAGACACGACAGAACTGATCGGGGCGCTCGTGGATGACCTGAATGGCTGCGAATGGGAGAGTTCGATGTCTTTCGATGACGGTTTCAAACTGGGTGAAAGCCTCGGTCTCGCCTACACCGAGGGTGGGTGCGAAACTGGCACCTGGGATGTGGACTACGCGCTTGTCGCCCGGGAAATCCGGGACTTCCCGAAGTACACGGGCCATACGGTCCGCTCCTGGTGGATCGCAGGCGGGGTCGAAGTGAAATGCGACCGGCTGACTGAGAAATACACATTCTGAAAGAGAGACAGCGAGGAGCCCCGCGATGAAAAAAGATGAAATCGGGATGGAGTCGATAAAGGAGTCTGAGATCCGTTCGCTTTGGGGGTTGGATCCGGAGGAGGCAGCAGGCCCCCTTGGGTACCTCGCGGGGCGAGCCGTCCAGCATCTCTTCCAGGCGCCTCTCTCCCCATCCCCCGCGGAGAAAATAGAAAACGCCATTCGGGATCTCGAGCGGCTTCAGTCGCTCGAGAAGAAGGGGGTTGAGCTGAGAGATTCCGATCGGGAACCTTCAGCGGTTTCCCTCACTGAAGACGCGAAAAGCCGGGTAAAGGCCGCCTTCAGCCGGGTCACAGCGGAGTCGCCCCGGGTGACCGAAGACCTGATCGCCGCGATAACCCGGCTCGCGAGCCCGGGGCTCACCCAAAAAGACGCAGCCGAAGCAAAGCAGCTATGCAGGCGGATCATCCGCTTCGTGGCCCCTCTCCGTGTCCCGTTTGCCGAACGGCCGCTTGAGGTGCCGGCCGCGATCGAGCATCTGTGGGCCGCGTTCCCTGCGCCCTTTAACACGATTTTTGAACTCTTCCTTCGTTCGCCTTTTTTCCGCGACATGCCGACAGACTTCAGAAAGGGACTCCGTCTCTTCAGGGTCGCCGACACCGCGGCATGGTCCGATTGGACGGACGCCGCGGAAAGGGCATTTAATGAGCGGGAGGCGTTTTTCAGCGGGATTGCCCGCGGAGCCCGCTGTTCAACCGTCACCGAGAAAGGCGAGACGATGTCCCCCTTTGATCTCTATCTGGATGCGATCGGGCCTCAGGCAAAGGACCCGGCCGCAGCGGCGGAAAAGGTTTTTTCCGCGATGGCGGATGTTTACTTCTCGATCCGAAACGATCCGGATTACGTGAACTGGAACCCGAGGCTCGAGGGGGCGCTCGAGAAATGCGAAGCCGCGGGGGCGCTTCTGAGAGAGGCTTGGGAAGGACATATTGAAAAGAATCCAATGCCCGCGGACACACCGACGGCGGAAGACTCCGACCCGCTTTCCCCGGCTGCCCGGGCATACAGCCTCGCGCTGACTGACGCTGGGATCGACCGGCTGCCGGAGTTTTTTGACTATGCCTCGGGTAAGTTCATCCGTTCTATTCTTTCACTCCCGCTCTCCGGATCCCCCGCCCGAGAGACGCGCGCGATCCTCTTCGGACTTCGGCAGATGATCGGGTCAATTGAGTGGCACATGAAAGATTACCCGATTCGACGCGGCTGGCAGGAATACACCGGCCGGATACCGCGGCTCTTCTGTTCATCCGGAAATGAGGCTCTGGAGGGGATAGAAAAGCCGCTCCTCAAGGCGATAGAGAAGGGCGCGTCTTCGCGCCTCTTCACCCGGCTCCGCGGCGCGCTTCAGCCCCAGACAGACTTCCCAGCAGAAGTGACGGAAAAAACGTTTGAAGTCATCCGGGAACTGATGATTCTGGGGAAGCAAACCCACAGATCCGATTGGAGCGAGCCGCCAAAAGCGTCTCTGGAACGTATCCGAAAGGAAGTTCTCTTTATTCATCAGGCCTTCGAACACGCGGTGTGTGAGGACGATAAGGAAATCGAAAATCCAACGGACATTACGGCCGAGCTTTGGAAATCGCGCCCCGGAATTCCGGATTTCAACCGGGAATCAGCTAAAGAACTGAAGGAAGATCATCCGGAACGGTGGGCTGACGCTTTCCCGGGGATTTCGATAGAGGATCTTCTCTTCACACTGGACCGCGCGACTGGAAACGTGATCCGCTGCCTCAGCCGGGTTCCATATCTCGCGGATCCGCGGGAAGAGCTCGAGCAGGCGAAAGAGGATCTCGCGCGTCTTGAGCGCTCAAAGCTCCGTCTCTCCGGTGTCATTCCGCCTGTGGCATCAGAAGAGCACCAGGCGCTTGAAGCCGCGCTGAAAACACTGTCCGAGACTCTCGAGGCTGAACGTCAGTCGCTCGCCTTTGAGGTCTTCGCGGACAGCATGAAACTGAAGACGCGCTCCCCGAATTCGGTCGCGGCTCAGATCCTGCGCGCGATCATCTTTCTCATTAAAGCCGCGCAGATGCCGACGGACGAAAAAACGGAGAAGCAGAAAGCGGTTTTTTCTGAACAGGCGCATAAGTCGTTTTATGACGTGTACTGGAGGTGGTGCAGCAACTCCAGAACGCCTGACAGTCTGAAGTGGATTCACTCGGTGATCGATCTCACTCAGGAAGGGATCCTCGAACGGTTCCCGAACGGCCGTATTCCGTATAAAGCGATTTACCGTCATGCCGGCCCAATGCCCATGCCGATCTCGTCCTATTTCCCGAGATCAAAGCGGGTCACTGTCGGAGACGCCGCGCTTAAGATGGTGAGAACGAGTATCGATGGTCCGTGGTACATCAAGCTCTCAGACTTTGAGTTCTTTCTCAGCGGCGCGGAAGGTTCCGGCAATCCCGGGTTCCATCTCCGGGCTGACACGCATCTGAAAAACGGTGACATTCTCTGTGTCATGGGAACCATGTTTCTGAGACTTCGGGGAGCGGTCCGGTACCTCGAAGATCTAAGCGACCACCCGGCAAATCCTGACCCGAAAGAAGCCGCAGAATTCCAAACCTGGGCGCATGAGGCGATCCGGGTTCTCAGTACGGCAGATCCCGAGAATCAGCCTGAATCCGAGTCTCAGAAGGATCCTGAATAACGTCGTTATAGGGGTTCTGGCGATTCCTTCGAGGACAAACCGCGATCAAAGATCAGGGCCACCCGGTACTGTCTGTGCCACAATGGAAACGGATCCTGAAAATCACTTCATTAAGAGACCCCGCGCGCCCGCCCCCGCCGGCCCGCCAGGGATCTCAAAAACTGACTGCCTCCTATGCCTGCCCCTGAAACAATAGAGAACAAACAGCCGCTTGATAAACTGAGCGGCCTCGTTGAGCGGGTGACATTTCACAGTGAAACGAATGGCTATGCGGTGCTTCGCCTCAAGGTTCGGGGTGAGCGGGATCTCGTTACCGTCATCGGCCACACTCCGTCAGTCACCCCCGGCGAATACGCGTCCTCGCTTGGCCGCTGGATCATGGATAAGGAGTACGGGCGGCAGTTTCGGGCGGAGTTTCTGAGTATCCATCCGCCCACCACGCTTCAGGGGATTGAGAAATACCTTGGCTCCGGCATGGTGAAGGGGATCGGCCCCTGGTGCGCGAAGAGTCTCGTCGGCGCCTTCGGTATGGATGTCTTTAAAGTCATTGAGGAAGAGCCCGAGCGGATGAAAGAGATCCGCGGGATCGGCCCCAAGCGGATCCGGAAAATCACGTCCGGCTGGGCAGACCAGAAAGTAATCCGCGAAATCATGGTCTTTCTTCATAGCCACGGGGTCAGCACGTCAAAATCCGTCCGCATCTATAAGAAGTACGGGAAGGACGCGGTGAAAATCGTGACCGAGAACCCGTACCGTCTCGCGAAAGATATCCGGGGTGTCGGGTTCAAGTCCGCGGACACGATCGCGCAGCATGTCGGAATCGAGAAGACGTCCCCGATCCGAGCCCGCGCGGGGGTGTCCTATACGCTCTCCGAAGCGTCCGGAAATCAGGGGCACTGCGCGCTCACCCGTTCTGAGCTGATCAGAACCGCTTCTGAATTATTAGAGATCCCGGCCACCATCATTACTGACGCGATCACGCACGAGATCGAAGCGGGGGAACTGACTGAAGCGGACTTCCCTGAGCCTCAAAGCGTCTACCTCACGCCGCTCTATCTCTCGGAAAAAAGTATCGGTGAGCGGCTGATCACGCTGTCACGCACGCTTCCCCCGTGGCCCGCGATTGATCCGGGAAAAGCGGCTCCCTGGGCCGAAAAGAAACTCGGGCTCACGCTTGCCGAAAGCCAGCGGACCGCGGTCGCCTCCGCGCTCACCTCCAAAGTGATGGTGATCACTGGCGGCCCCGGTGTCGGAAAAACGACAATCGTAAAGGCGATTCTCACGATCCTCCGCGCGAAAGGGGTCCGCATCGCGCTCTGCGCGCCGACCGGCCGCGCGGCGAAGCGTCTCGCGGAGACGTCCGGAATGGAAGCTAAAACAATCCACCGGCTCCTTGAAATCGATCCCGCCTCGATGGAATTTAAGAGAAATGAGGAGAATCCGCTTGAATGCGATCTCCTCGTCGCGGACGAATGCTCGATGATTGATATTCCGCTCGCGAATAATCTCATCAAGGCTATCTCACCCCGGACCGCCGTGATTTTCGTGGGGGACGTGGATCAGCTGCCGTCAGTCGGCCCCGGGGCGTTTCTCGCTGACCTGATCGGCTCCGGAACGGTTCCGGTGATCCGGCTGACTGAAGTCTTCCGGCAGGCGGCCGAATCCTGGATCATCAAGGCAGCGCACCGGATCAACGCGGGACTGATGCCGGAATTCCCCACGAAAGGCGTGAAAGGCGACTGCTACTTTGTGACCGTTGAGGAAACTGACCGGATGCCCGCGGTGCTCACAGACCTCGTGAAGAACCGTCTCCCGAAGGCCTATGGCGTGAACCCCATCCAGGATATTCAGGTACTCTGCCCGATGAACCGCGGGAACGCCGGCGCCCGGGCGCTGAACGAAGTGCTGCAGCTCGCGCTCAACCCGCCTGGGGAAGTGTCGATCGAGAAGTTCGGGACGACCTTTTCCGTTGGCGACAAAGTGATGCAGATCGAGAATAACTATGACCGCGATGTGTTTAATGGCGACATCGGGTTTGTGACGCGCTTTGACCCCGAAGAGGAAGAACTGACCGTGAATTTTGACGGGCGTGACGTCATCTATCCCTACGGGGAACTCGACGAACTCGTGCTCTGCTACGCGACCACGATTCATAAGTCCCAGGGGAGTGAGTACCCGATTGTGGTGCTCCCGATCACGATGCAGCACTACGTGATGCTGAAGCGGAATCTGATCTATACCGGGGTGACGCGCGGGAAGAGGCTCGTCGTAATGGTGGGGCAGAAGAAGGCGCTCGCGATGGCGGTCCGCGGTAAACAGACACTCAGGCGGCATACCGGGCTCAAGTACTGGCTTCAGATGGCGGATCAGCCCTGAGGCTTCCTTTTCTTTCGGTTTGCATAAGACGCTAGGATCTCGTCCGTAATTAATCCTGAAACCCGCCCCGCAGACCGCTTTGTCTCATGAAAGACCGGAAAAGGCCGGCAGTGGGAGATCCTGAGGGAAACGGACTTCCCGTTTAAGCCTTCGGGATCAGCGATGGAATCTCCGCGCAATCCTGATCTCAAAGCCTCTTAATGACGGAATCGAGGCTTCCTGATTGACGGTTTTGAGTTGACGCTTTCGGAAGAGCATTGCTTCCGCGAAATGAATCGCCTTGACAGAATGACAGACGCCAATTGAAGCGGTATCGTTAATCGCTTCAGTAAATTCCAGCGGGGGTATGGCAAAGATAAACAAAGAGCCGCTTTTCAGCGACTCGTCAGTATTTCAGTGAGTCTTGAGGCTGATTTAATCGTCAGTTTTTACAGGCTTTGCCTTCTCCTCCGTCTTGGCGCTCTTCTTGGCAGAGTCGTCGGAGGCGGGGCGAGGTCGATGCGCGCCAAGACCCCAGGCGCTGCCGCCCCAGGCCATCATGCTTTTCTGCAGTTCTTCAAGTTCTTCAGGGGTTGCCTTTCTTGTTGCCATACCTGTTCTCCCAATCCCTTATCAAGGGAACGTAAGGATTTCAATATCGCTGTAAAACCGCACAGCCATTCTGGCAAGTGGGAACGAAATCGTCAAGGGATACCACTTTATGAGTTATGAAAACCTAGACATAGGAAAACCGGCTTATCCATTTTTTCCCGGACGTTTCGGTATCTCTTTGATTGTTTAAAAGGGAGCTGGTCCGCGCGACTCGGCTCTGGTTAGCCACGTGATGCGTGGATCGGTCGAAGATGAAGATTTACCCGGGAAGATTTGACCCCGCTGACTGACGCTGATGAAGGGTAAGAATAGAGTCTATGTGAGACAGGAATTCACCAATTTTTCGTTGCTCCTCAACACCAGGAAGAACGACGGGGAAATTGACCAAAATGCTCTGATTAAGATGTTTTATTGTTCCTCCAGTTGACTTTTCATCAACATACTTCATAAGGAAGGGAGCTTTTAGGTATTGAAATAGATATTTATTATCTACGTCATTTCCTTTTGTTTTGACGTTAAATACACCGGCATTTAAAGTGGCTGGTTTATTTAAATTTTCTACGTAAGCAACTTTGCCAAGAGTTCCATCTTTTGTAATGAGAATGCTTCCATTTTTGACCTGAATATTCTTATCCTGATCATATCTTTCTTTTTTAACGAAATGGCAGGAATTAAAACGGATACTGCCATTACCAAAATCTGTACCAGTAATGAGTAGGTATTGACCTTGATCGAGAAATTCAGATGTGCGGAGATTCTGCCAGCCAATACGGGCGTGCATTGAGCATAGATCAGACAGTTTCCGCTGTTCCCAAGCGCCAGTAAATCCGGCAAAACGGATCTCAGGTTCTTTAGCTTTTTCCTGCATTTTTAGGCCTCTCCCAGCAGTTTCTTGAACTCAGCGATGCCCTTTTCGTCAAATTCGCTGCCAGTCAGCTCATCAAGCATTCCTTGGAGTTCTTTCTCAGTCGTCTGAATCTGCTCCCCGAGATCAGAGAGCGTGATCGAATACTTTTGGGTGAGCGCTTCAAGCTTCTTCCCAAAATCTTCGAGCTGATCAGACTGCTGCTGCGCGAGTTCCTTCAGAAGCGCGTTAACCCACTTTTGCTTTACGAGCGCCTTGGCCTCATCGTCAGAGAGATGCTCAATGACTTCCTTCGTCTTAACTTCGAGGTCTTCCTTACCCTTCTTCAGGTCTTTCTTCAGCGCCTTTTCTTCTGTGAAGAGCTTCTTCACATTTTTAAGAACGACGAGCGTTTCATCGGACGCGGCTTTGGCCTTCAAGGTCTTCTCAACTGCCGCGGGGACAAAGCTATCCTTGGCGTCATTCAGGAAGTCGGCGCCTTCCTTAACGTCCTCATCGAGATCGTCGAGGGAGGATTCAAGAGACGAACCTATTTCCTGCAGACGGTCTTCCCCTTCCTGCAGAGCCTGAACCTTATCCGTGAGAAGAGCGTTCTGCACCAGATCGAACGGCAGGACACGGCCGCCCCACTCAAAGGACGACTTGCCGCCCTTCGATTTCGTCTCTGTCAGAACATCAACCTTCCTGATGATGTCCGGACCTTCCGTCTGAATCACTTCGAGATCCTGGCTGATCTTCCTCCAGGCGGTATCGAGGTACTGATAGGACTGGTAGGGGTCGAGAATCGGGAGTCCCTTCATTGAATTGAAGAGTTCAGCGCTCAGAACGTCCTCTTCCTTCGCGAGAGGCACAGTCATCATCTGGTCAATCAGCTCTTTCGACAAGAAAGAGTCAAAAGACTTCAGAATGCCCTGATACTGCTTCTGCCAGTCTTGCACATCCGGATCCTGAAGCAGCGCGCTGTGGAGATCAGACACTGACGGCTGATAGTAGGCGCCGTTTTCTGTTGTGAAGAGTGAGGACTTCAGAGCCGGGAAGGCATCCCAGTATTTCTGGAAGGCGTTCAGTTCATTTGCCGGAATTCCGCCGAACATGGAGGCGTAGATATCCCAGTTCTCCGGTTTTTCAGACGTATCGACGTAACGCGGAATATTGAGGTTGTAGTCGTTATCGCGGATTTCCTGACGTGACACGACCTTTGAGAAGTTTTCAACCGTCTTCCGGGCAGAGACCGTATCCACAATCTTCTTGATATCGCAGGCCCGGAGCTTATTACTCTTCCCTTCTTTCTCAAAGCCCTTCGACGCGTCGATGATCAGCACGTCGTCATTAGTACGATTCTTTCTCAGAATCATGATGATCGTCGGGATGCCGGTGCCAAAGAAAATGTTGGCCGGCAGCCCAATGATCGTATCGATGTTGTTCTGGTCGATCAGATTCTTTCGGATCGTGCCCTCTTCACCGCCGCGGAACAGCACGCCGTGCGGGAGAACAATCGCCATGATGCCGTCAGACTTCAGGTGATAGAGATCGTGAAGGAGGAAGGCGTAGTCCGCCTTGCTCTTAGGCGCCAGCCCGTATGACGCGAAGCGAGGATCGGTTTCCTTCCCCGTCGGATCCCAGACCTGGGAGTACGGAGGGTTCGACACGACCGCGTCGACATACAGACGCTTATAAGTGGCGTCAGGATCCTCATCCTCAAAGTACGGCCAGTCGTCTTCCAGCGTGTCGCCGTTTCGCGTCACGATGTTCGCCGCGAGGATCCCACGCATGATGAGGTTCATACGCGTGAGGTTATACGTGTTCTGCTTCAGTTCCTGGGCGTAGTACTTCACGCAGTTTTCCTTACCGATATATTTCGTGGCGCAGTGGCCGATATTGATAAGGAGAGAGCCAGAGCCGCTCGTCGGGTCATAGATCTCAATGTGATCACGATCTTTCAGATGACGGGCGATGATTTCCGACATCAGAAGCGACACTTCGTGCGGCGTATAGAATTCGCCGGCCTTCTTGCCCGCGTTCGCGGCGAAGTTGCTGATCAGGTATTCATAAATAAAGCCGAGGACGTCGTAATCCTGCTTCCCGTCCATCGGGATATCTTTGATCAGGTCGATAAGCTCACGAATGGCCTTGGTTTGGGATGCGGCGCCTTTGCCATCGCCGAGCTTTGAGATCCCTGTCTCCAGCGTATTGAAAATCTTGTCGTAAACGCGCTTATGGTACGGGTTGATCAGGCGGTTAAAAGCGCCAAGAGCGTCCGTCACGTCGCTTACCGTGAAATCGGCGCCCTTCTTCAGCCAGGTCGAGAAGAGATTGTTGTAGCTGATGAAGTAGCCGAGATTCTGCTGGACATTCTTGACCGTTTCTTTGTCATCTTCGGTCACCTCAGGCAGGAACTCATCCGTCCAGTCGATCGACTTCAGGTACCGGACTTCGTTGTCTGACAGGAACTTATAGAAGATGAAGCCAAGGATGTAGTCCTTGTATTCGTTTGCTTCGATCTTCGACCGCATGCGGTTAGCGGATTCCCAGATTTTTGCTGCCAGTGCCTGCTTATTCATGCTGCTCTTGCTCCGATTGCTGAATCTTGTCTGAGAGGCCGAAAAAACCGAGAGCCGGTTCAGACTCTTGGCTTCTCTTTTCAGCCCCTGCCCTGCGCTGTCGCTTGCCCCGAGAAAACGTTTTTCCTGAGGGATATTCCAAGCGCGTTACGCGATATGTTATTACATACCTGGTGAAACTAAAAATCTTTTTAATCGCAGTACCAACGGGAGATAGATCGTTATTTCGAAATGCTGCCGGCTTCTTTTTTGTGCCGTCAGATGCGGTTACAGAACATCTGCCTGACTTTTAACGCTCACTCTGAGCGGAAGCATCTCATCGGCGCTGCGAGCAAGTGCTTATCTTAATGGGTCGGAGGAGACTTTTTGCGTTTTTTACGGAGCGAAAGTGACCCAGATCGAGTGCATGGAGGATAGCATGCCAGTGACAGAGGGATAATTTTTGTGATTTTTGCTCGTTTCTTTCATCAATCCCCTGCACTTTGCCTGGTTCCTGGAGGGAACAAGCGCATGAAATCACACGCTTGGGAACAGCGAAAATTCGGAGAAATGGCGAACAGGCGGTCAGAAGTTTCTGCCAGCGGGAACCTCCCTCGCGTAGAGTATGAAGATATCGTTTCCGGAACTGGAACATTAAATAAGGATGTTTTTGAAAAACAGAGTCAGAAACAGGGTATTGTTTTCCACTCGGGAGATGTCCTTTATGGCAAGTTGCGTCCATACCTACAAAATTGGCTTTTAGCTTCATTTAATGGTCTAGCTGTGGGGGATTTTTGGGTTCTTGAGCCCCAAGGATTAAATAGCAATTATCTTTATAGAATCATTCAGACCAAGCAATTTGATGAAATAGCGAATCAATCCGTAGGCACAAAGATGCCCAGAGCAGATTGGAAACTTGTGTCAAAAGCTACGTTTCTAAATCCAGCATCTTTTAACGAGCAAAGACTAATTGGGAAATTCTTCAAGGATATAGATTCCCTTCTTACCCTTCATCAGCGAAAGTATGAGAAGCTCCTGAACATCAAAAAATCGATGCTCGAAAAAATGTTTCCGAAAGAAGGTGAGGTTGTCCCTGAAATTCGATTCAAGGGATTTACTGGCGCTTGGGAACAGCGCAAATTTTCCAAATTGGTCCTCATTGAAAGAGGTGGATCTCCTCGACCAATTGATAATTACATAACTAATAAAAGCAACGGAATAAATTGGGTAAAAATCGGAGATGCTCCGAAAGAGGGCCGATATATCACAAAAACGGCAGAAAAGATCCGGCCTGAAGGTGTAAATAAGTCCCGTGAGGTTTTTCCTGGTGACTTGATTCTTTCAAATTCGATGAGCTTTGGAAAGCCATATATCATGGGCATCAGGGGATGTATTCATGACGGTTGGCTCCTTATTCGAGATACCAACAAAATTTTTGATCCGATTTTTTTATGTTACCTGTTGGGTACCGATCAGATGCTCGCCCAATATAAAGCTCTTGCATCAGGCAGTACCGTCAATAACCTGAATAAAGAGCTTGTTGGCAACACCCATATTTCTCTTCCAGGCAAAGAAGAGCAGCACGTCATCGGAGAATTCCTTCAGGGCTTAGATTCTCTTCTTACCCTTCATCAGCGAAAGCTGGAAATGCTTAAAAACGTGAAGCAGGCTTTCCTGGAAAAAATGTTCGTTTAATGCGTAGGAGAAATATCCGTGTTTAATTCAGAAGCAGAATTCGAAGCGGCCCTGATCAAGAAGCTGACGGATGAATGCGGCTGGGATAAGAAAATCCTGCGCAATTATTCAGAAAAGGATCTGATCAAAAACTGGGCCGACATTCTTTTTCAAAACAACCGTCAGATCGACCGGCTGAACGATTACCCTTTGACTGAGGGTGAAATGGGGCAGATCCTTGAGCAGATCAAGTCTCTCAGGACCCCTGTGAAGCTGAATGGCTTCATCAATGGCGGCAGCATCCTTATCAAACGCGATAACGAAGACGATAAGGCACATTTCGGGAAAGAGATTTCGCTCAAGATTTACGACCGAAAGGAAATCGCGGCCGGTAAAAGCCGCTATCAGATCGTCGAGCAGCCACAGTTCCCGGTTCACTCAGATATCAAGAGTCAGAGAAGAGGGGATCTGCTTCTCCTGATCAATGGCATGCCGGTTATTCACATTGAGTTGAAGAACACGAATGTTCCGGTGAGTCAGGCGTGCTATCAGATTCAAAAATACGCGGGAGAGGGAATCTACACGGGAATCTATTCTCTCGTTCAGATTTTTGTCGCCATGAATCCGGAGGAGACCCGGTATTTCGCGAACCCGGGCCCTGAAGGTAAATTCAACCCTGATTTTTACTTCCACTGGGCCGATTTCAATAACAATCCGATCAATGACTGGAAGCGAATCGCAACGTCGTTCCTTTCCATCCCCATGGCGCATCAGCTGATCGGTTTCTACACCGTGGCGGATGACACTGATGGTGTCCTGAAGGTAATGCGAAGCTACCAGTACTATGCCGCGAACGCTATTTCTGACCGTGTCTCCAAAACCAAATGGGATGAGCCCCGGCAGAGAGGCGGTTACGTCTGGCACACGACAGGGTCCGGTAAGACGCTCACCTCTTTCAAGTCTGCCCAGCTGATCGCGGCGTCACGTGACGCCGATAAAGTGATCTTCCTGATGGACCGTATCGAACTCGGCACGCAGAGCCTTCGCGAGTATCAGGGGTTCGCGGCCGATGATGAGTCGATCCAGGCAACAGAAAACACCACCGATCTGCTGCACAAACTGCGAAGCGACAGCGCGAATGACACTCTGATTGTCACTTCGATCCAGAAGATGAGCCGTATCAGCAAGGATGCCCGCGGCGGCGCCATGTCTGACGCAATTGACCACATCAATACGAAACGGATGGTGTTCATCATCGATGAGTGCCACCGGTCGACATTCGGCGAGATGATGCTGACAATCCGGCAGACTTTCCCGCGGGCCATTTTCTTTGGTTTCACTGGAACGCCGATTCAGGAAGAGAACCAGAAGAAGCAGAACACCACTACGTCGATCTTCGGGGACGAGCTGCACCGCTACAGCATCGCGGACGGCATCCGGGATAAGAACGTGCTCGGATTCGATCCCTATATGGTGCTCACCTATAAGGAATCGGACCTCCGCCAGGCAGTGGCCGAAGAAAAGGCTCATGTTCGCCATGAAGACGTGAAGAACATGACGGATGTGCAAAAGGAGAAGTACTACGCCTTTATGCAGCTCCCGATGGCAGGAACAAAAGATCCCATTTCAGGGAAGTTCGAGAAGGGGATAGAAGACTATCTCCCCGCCGATCAGTACCGGCGCCAGGCGCATCAGATGATGGTGGTTCAGGATATCCGCGAGCACTGGCCGATTCTGAGTCACAACAGCAAGTTCCACGCGCTGTTTGCCACTTCGAGCATCAATGAGGCGATTGAGTACTACCGCCTGATGAAGAAAGAGCTGCCTGAATTGAAAATCACGGCACTCTTTGATTCCAACATCGATAACAACGCTGGCGCGAATTACAAGGAAGATGGTCTTGAGGAGATCGTCCGGGACTACAACGAGCGCTATCACCAGGACTTCACAATCCCGACCTTCAGTCTGATGAAGAAGGACATCGCGGCCCGGCTCGCTCATAAGCAGCCCTACACCCGAATCGATCTTGATAAAAAAGAGCAGCTGGATCTTCTGATCGTCGTCGATCAGATGCTGACGGGCTTTGACTCCAAGTGGATCAACACGCTGTATCTCGACAAATTGCTCGAATACGAACGTGTGATTCAGGCGTTCTCCCGAACGAATCGGCTCTTTGGACCGGATAAGCCCTTTGGCACCATCCGGTACTACCGCTATCCGAACACTCAGCGGAAGAACGTCGAGGACGCCGTCAAACTCTACTCGGGCGACCGGCCGTTCGGCCTCTTTGTCGACAAGCTGAAAGACAACCTTCGGAACCTGAACAACACCTATCAGGACATTCAGCAGCTCTTTATCAATGCTGATATTCCGGACTTTTCCCATCTCCCGGACGAAATTCCGGTGAAGCAGAAGTTCGCGAAACTCTTCAAGCAGATGAATGAGTACATTGAAGCGGCTGAGCTTCAGGGCTTTACGTGGGATAAGCGCAGCTACCTGATTGAACCCGAAGCGGGTGATGAGGCGGAGGGCGACACTGGCGAAGAAACTGTGATCGATGTCCAGCTGGATGAGCGGGACTTCAAAACGATGGCCCAGCGCTATAAGGAACTGGCGCCCACAAAAGAAGAAACCGAAGCGGCTGGATCAGACCTGCCATACGAGATTGATGGGTATCTCACGACGATCGATACCGAGATGATCGATTCTGAGTACATGAATTCCCGTTTTGAGAAATGGATCAAGGAGCTGAACCTCAGCGGTCCTAACGCGGAGATTACCAAGAGAGCTGAAGCTGAGCTTCACAGCTCCTTCGCCTCTCTCACTCAGGATGAACAGAAGTACGCCAACATTTTCCTTCATGACATTCAGCGCGGCGACGTCAAAGTCGAACCTGGGAAATCGCTTCGTGATTACATTACGGAGTATATGGCCCGCGCCGACAGCGACAGAATCCACCGATTCTCCGAAACTTTCGGACTTGATGAAGAGAAACTTCGCGGCCTCAAGGAAATGACGCTCACGGAGGGGAACATCAATGAATATGGGCGATTCGATGCTCTGAAGGAGACCGTCGATAAGGGGAAAGCCAAAGCCTATTTCGAGAAACACGAGGGCCGGAGACTCCCGCCGCCTAAGGTCACGATCAAAATCGACTCCGCGCTGCGGGACTTTATCCTTGACGATAAATGCGATCCTGACATTGAAGAACCTGAAGAATAGGGTGAACGTGAGAACCGCTTCATCAGCGTCAGCTTTTAAAGGAATTCACATAAAAACAAACCATTAACTCAGCCCCGAAAGGGCTCGCATAATCAGGTCAACATCCTGATTTTCCAATTCCTGAATGATATGCAGGTAGGTTTTCTGCGTGGTTGTGATATTGGAGTGCCCCAGGCGTCTCGCGACGCTCGCGATTGACACTCCTGCAAACAGCAGCAGAGAAGCATGAGTGTGACGGAGTCCATGGATCGAGATAATCGGTACATGGACTCTTTTGCAATACCGGGCCAGCCTGTTATTGACCGTGGAGTTATAGACGTGGGCCTTGGTGACAAAGATGGGTTTATCTGGAACCAAGTTCTTAACCAACTCGGCAAACTGGATCACAGTCTGCCAGTCTAGCTGGATCTTTCTGACCGAAGATTTATTCTTGGTTGGCAGAAACCCGCCTTCGCCTTTATAGTCCCAGGTCTTCGAAATAGAGAGCATCTGGTGGGCAAAATCAAAGTCGCTTGGCGTGACCGCCAAAGCCTCAGAAAATCGCATTCCGGTTTTGGCGACCAGAAGGATCAGCCAATCCCAATTGATCTTGCCGCTTAAATCCAGGCTGGAAAGCAGCGTGTGAAGCTCATATTGATTGAGGTATTTGATCTTCTTGGAAGAGGGCGTTCTGCCCTTGATGATAGTTTTTCTTGTGGGATCACGGGGAATGTATCCCTCATCAACCGCATCAATAACGGCACCTTTAAGCTGATGATGGAAGTCCATCGTTGTCTGCCGTTCGTGATAAACCGCATAGGCATTCAGGATCTGCTGGTACTCTACGCGGGAAACGTCGCAGAGCTTTAGGCCGGGAGCAAGTTTCTTAAGCCAGGACAGCGTCATTTTGTATTTATTCAGCGTAACTGGTCTGACAGCGCCTTCTTTGTAGACCTGTATCCACTGGCTGTAATAATCGCAAAACAGACTTGTTTTGCTGAGTTCTCTAACCATAAATAGCCTCCATTTTGCTGACGCTGATGAAGGGTAAGTAGTTGGTTTATCCCTTTAAAAAAGTTCCCAATACGTTGTTGTTCTCGCTTCGATGACGGTATTGTTAATTCTGTAGCACTGAGGATTTGTGTGTTGATCGACGGCATGAGGGTGTGTAATTTTTTGTGGGCGGCTCGTTCAAGGTTAATCGATGTAGGGGGT
>OGUJ01001183.1_pt1 | contig 16468 bp, 18 predicted proteins | sample 1573661 | NCBI WGS metagenome assembly OGUJ01 (sample SAMEA2581933, study PRJEB24529) | metagenome | biome: Human gut stool | place: China | collected 2011
CAGATATGGTTGAACGAAAAGAATATCTTGACCAGCTTTGGGCATGGAAAGACGAGCAGCAGATTAAGGTTGTGACCGGAATCCGTCGTTGTGGAAAATCTGTACTTCTGGAACAGTATCAGCATAGACTCTTAGCGAATGGAGTCACACCAGAACAGATTATTTCTATCAATTTTGAAAATCTGGATTACGAAACTTTAAAAGATTATATGAAGCTGTACAATTACCTCAAAGAGCGTTTGTGTGCAGATAAGATGACATACATCTTTTTGGATGAGGTTCAGGAAGTTCAATCATTCGAGAAAGTGGTTGATAGCCTTTATATCAGAGACCATGTGGATGTTTATATCACAGGCTCTAATGCATATATGCTGTCAAGTGAGCTTGCAACGCTTTTGTCGGGAAGGTACACAGAGATCAGGATGCTGCCGCTTTCTTTCCGCGAGTATATGTCGGTGACAGGTATGGCTAAAGAGGAAGCCTTTGCAGAGTTTATGAAAACTGGCGGAATTCCGTATGTGGCAGTAATGAACCGCACGGATGAAAAAATAGACCAGTATTTGGAGGGAATCTACAACACCGTCATTGTAAAAGATATGGAGCAGCGTCAGGCAAGAAGAGAAAAAGAGAGCGGAAAGCGAAAAATCACAGACATTGCGTTACTAAAGACAATTGCCAGGTATCTGGCAAGCGTTATCGGCAGCCCGGTGTCTATGAAAAGTATAACCGACTATCTGACCTCAGCGGGCAGAAAAGTATCACAAAACACAGTCAGCGATTATGTTGAAGCCCTGACAGAGTCTTTCATTTTTTATCCTGTTGAGCGATTTGACATTGTGGGAAAGCAGCTCTTAAAGGTCAACAATAAGTTTTACATGGTAGATATGGGGATTAGAAACCACATTCTTCCAAGAAAGCGATATGATCTTGGATTTACCATTGAGAACATTGTGTATCTTGAACTTTCACGAAGGGGCGGCAAAGTTAATATCGGAAAATACGGTTCTACAGAGGTTGATTTTGTGACACAGAAGGAAGGCGTGCTTACCTATTATCAAGTGACAGCTGATATGACGGCGGAAGAAACCTTTGAGAGAGAGATGAGACCGCTACGGAGCATTCAGGATAATTATGAAAAGATCGTTCTGACACTGGATCGTTTTTCACTCGGAAATTATGATGGAATAAAAGTTGTGAATGTTATCGACTGGCTTTTGGGATGAGGAATCTAAAGCTTCCAGTAGGAATTGAAGATTTTCAGGAAATCCGCAGGAATGATTTTTACTATATTGATAAAACGGGATTGCTTGAACAGCTTCTTGACAGCTGGGGAAAGGTGAATCAGGCGTTTCAACATTATATTCACTTGCTGATTTTGTAGATGAGGATGGAGTGCATATTCGTAAGGATGAAAGCTATGAGAAGAACTATTTGATTGGTAAGTATGGTGCTATTCCGACTTTAAAGAATATTGATATGTTTAAGGAGAATTGAGCATGGCAAAAGGGTACAGAACGTTGCTTCTTTACAGGTCTATATCAATCACTACCGGAAGAGATAAATAAAAAAAGTAAGGTGATAGAATAATAGTAATATTTATGTTAAGATAAAAGTTGAATTGTAGCTATAGTATTTTGATGTTGTTATAGTAGTAGACTTATTGAAATGGAAATAACGAGAAGTAAAGGTACATAAGAAATGAAGAAAAAATTAATAATTTATATACCATTAATATTGGGAGTTATAATACTTGTATGTGTTTTGAGACTATGGAGTATGAAGGCATTTTCGAAGGGAAAGGAAGAAATTTTTACAGCCTCAACACTAACAAAGGCAGTTGATATTGCGGAGTTATCTACAGCAAAATTTACTTACAATGGTATTGCACCTGTATATAATGAGTCTGGAAAAATTAAATGTCAGATTAGATACAAGGCAATTGTAAAAGCTGGGATAAATATGAAAGATATAGATTTTACGAATATTGATAGTGATAATAAAATTGTAAAGCCCCAATTACCGCAAATTAAAATTACTGCAAATATTATAGATGAAAATGCATTTTCGTATATTCCTGAAAATACGAAACTAGAAATTAAAGATGCATTACAGGCATGTGAAAAAGATGTGGAAATAGAAGCGTTAAATTCTACAAAATTAATGGAGTCAGCAGAAGAAAGTTTGAGAAATATTGTAGAAGCGCTTATTTTACCTGTAGTTGAACCCGATGGATATAAGATTGAGTGGGAGTAATATATGAGACAAATACATATGAAAAAAATATCAAATAATAAATCAGAAAATAAATTCAATGAAGCAGAGAAAAAAAGTTTCAAAAGAAATATTTTTTTATGTGTGATTATGATTTTGTTTGCAGTTATAGTTGTAAAAATTCCTGCTTTTGAAAAAAAGAAAACTTCTGAGGTTGAGTTTTCATCAGTGAATCAAATTTGTGAATTAGCAACATTGCGTTCATATTATCATGATGTTGCTGGAGATGAAAAACAACCAGATGGTTTGTTTAAATATGGTTTGTTCAAATATGGATATAAAAAGTTCTGGATAGAATATGATGGTATTGTAGAACTGGGCATTGATGGCAATGAAGTTGAAGTTAATCATCAAAATGATGATAATATTGTATATGTATATGTACCGGATGCAAAGATTTTGAATGTAACTGCAGATAACGAAAGTATGAGTGACCCAATTGTTGAAACTGGAATGTTTACATCAATAACAATAGAGGAAAAAACAAAAGCTTTTTCAGCTGCACAAAAAACAATGAAAGAAAATGCGGAATCGGATAAGATACTGTTAAATCAGGCAAAAAACAATGCAAAGATTTTGCTGAAGCAATATATTGTTACGGTAGGGCAGAAGATTGGTAAAGAATATACTGTAGAATGGTTAGATGAACCATTTAATTATGCAAAGGAGAAGTAAAATATGAATTTAAAAGAAAATTGGTGGAAAATATTAATAGCAATTGTTATTATTGTTGTAATTGTTCTGGTGATTTGTTTTGTATAAAAAATGGAAACAGTTTTATATTAAGGAAAGAGTAGATTGTTTGTGTATTATCAGTTCATTGTTTTTGTATACTGTGAATAAGAAAATTTTGATTGGAAAAATGAATGGCGTTATGGGATACTTTTTCCATTGTTATTTTAACGATTTAATGGCACCTATATTTTTTCTATCAATCTGTAGTATAGTGTTAAAATGGGCAGGATGTAAAACATTGAATTTGATTACATTAATAATATTAGGGATGTCAGCTGGTTTTGTATGGGAGTATTTTGCTCCAGTGATCAATAATACTGCTGTAACAGATCCTATGGATTTAGTTTGTTATTTTATGGGAACCATTACTTATTATATAATTACTAAAAAGTGATTTCAAATAATTGAAAATGAATTTTATATGAACAAGAAACCTTTGTGTCAAAAATGATGCAAAGGTTTTTTATATGTTATAAATTCGCGAAATTTACATGTTCTTTCATGAAACAAATAAAAAGGTATTGCTGGAAATGGCAGAAAGGACTTGTTTATGAAAGAGCAGATAAACACGTGGAATAAAATTGTAGGCGAGAACATTCGCAAACTTCGTGAAAAGAACAATGAAACGCAGGCGATGTTAGGAGAATTTCTTGGGTATGGAGCGACAACGATAGCAAATTATGAAAGTGGATATCGATTACCGGATTTGGTGACTGCATATATAATAGCACAACATTATCATATATTATTGGATGAACTTCTGGATGAAGATCACGAATCGTGAATACAAGGATTTAATTGATGTTATATAATGAAATCAGTTGAACACAGATGAGTACTAAAGATGGCTTTTTTGTAAAATAATGTCAACTGGATACAAAAAGACAATGTGGAGGTTTAAACAATGAGAAGAAAATTAGTTATTACCTGTTTGGCAGTAAGTATGATGTGTATGGTAATAGGATGTGGAAAAAGTAGTGCTGAATTGAACAAAGCGGAAACTGAATCAGAAGCATTTACAAACCAAGAAACAGATAAACAAAATAATAGCAAACTGGAAGTAGAGGAGGAATATAAGAATTTACCAGAATCCCAAGGTTTTGTATTTGAAAGCAACGGGGATGGAACTTGTAGTTTAAAAAAAATTGGTTTGTGCAAAGATGCTGATATTGTAATTCCGAAAAAATCTCCGGAAGGTGATGAGGTTACAAAAATCGACAAATATGCTTTTTACGATGCAGAAGATATTTCAAGTATTATATTTGCTGGTAGAAATATTGAGATAGATGACAATGCATTTCAGTCATGTGAAGTGGAAAAACTTATCATTAGTGGATGCAAGTTAAAAATTGGTGATAGCGCATTTGCTTATTGTGATGATATGAGTAACATTTATATAAGTAATAGTACGATAAACATTGATAAGTATGCATTTTATGATGCTGGTAAAAAGGCGGAAATTATGATCCGCAATGTAAGCGGAGTGCTTGATGATCATTCATTTCAATCCTGTGGAGCAGTAAAATTAAGTGTTCAGGGATGTTCACTCGAATTAGGAGAAGATGCTTTTGCATATAGCGATGATTTTGAAACAATAGAATTTTCGAATAGTACTGTAGATATTGGAAGTTATACTTTTTATGATGCTGGAGATGATATGGCAGTAACATTTGATAATTGTGGAATTGAAATGGATGACAAGGCGTTTAAATCGTGCGGAATCGTAAGCCTTGTGATAAATGGTAGTGAGGTTGTATTAGGGGAAGAAACATTTGCTTATTGTGAAGATCTGACAGAGGTTGTGTTTGGAACAAATAATGTAGAAATTGGTTCATATGCATTTTATGACTGTTCGGCCTTGACGAATGTTTCCATTGCAGTAGATTCTATGGATAATAATTTGAAAATTGACATAGATGATAGTGCATTTCAATCATGTGCAGTGCAGAATGTGGTAGTAGGTTGCGGAAATATAAAACTAGGGAAAAAAGCATTTGCATATTGCAAAGCATTATCCAGTGTGGAGTTTAAAGGAAGTGGTCTGAAAGTTGGAAAATATGCGTTTTATGATTGTCAGGATGAACTGCTGATTTTATATAAGGGTGTGAAATATAATAAGCAAAGTATTGAAGATGCAGTATGATTTAAGGGGCAGGTCATCAAGAAGACAGAGTTGGTCGATGAATACGAGGCTTGGAAAGAAAACAACTCCAACGCCTAACAGCATCTAAAAGTTACACGCCCCGAAAGAGAGCAGTGACTCATATACACTGAGTTTCTGAAATTGGAAAATATTAAACTGAATAAAATAAAAGTTTCCAAAGATTAACTTTAAATTGTATTTTCTCCATTAATCAGCTATACTACTGATAAAGAGCTTATATAAGTGATGGTTTTGTAAAGGGGATAAATATATTATGAAGAATCTAAAGCTTCCGGTAGGAATTGAAGATTTTCAGGAAATCCGCAAGAATGGTTTTTACTATATTGATAAAACGGGACTGATTGAACAGCTTCTTGACAGTTGGGGGAAGGTGAATCTTTTTACAAGGCCCTGCCGTTTTGGCAAAAGCTTAAATATGAGTATGCTCCGGTACTTTTTTGAAATCGGAACAGATATGACATTATTTAATGGACTTCACATTATGCAAAGAAAAGATCTTTGTGATGAATATATGGGAAGATTTCCAGTTGTGTTTCTTACGCTTAAAGGTGTTGATGGGCTGACGTTTGAAAAAGCAACGAACAAATTAATAAAGATTGTCGCACTTGAAGCAGAACGATTCATTTTTCTGAAGAATAGCGATAAGCTAACTGACAACGAAAAACAAAGATACTGTGCTCTTGTTAAGATGCAGGATGGAAAATATGCAATGGATGAGGATACATTGGAATCAGCACTTCAGACATTGTCGGAGTTGTTGTACCGCCACTATGGACAGAAGGTAGTCATCCTTGTTGATGAGTATGATGTTCCTTTAGACAAAGCATATCAAAATGGATACTATAAAGAGATGGTATCAATGATTCGTTCACTGTTTGGAGAAGCTCTGAAAACAAACGAATTTTTGCAGTTTGCTGTTTTGACGGGTTGTCTGCGTGTTTCGAGAGAAAGCATTTTTACAGGTTTGAACAATTTTAAGATTTTTTCTATAACAGATGCAAGATTTGATGAACAGTTTGGTTTTACAGAAGATGAGGTCGGAAAGATGCTGAAAGATTACCATTTGGAAGAGCATCTGGCAGAAATGAAGGAATGGTATGATGGATATCATTTTGGAGATGCTGATATTTACTGCCCTTGGGATGTGATTAATAGAGTAGATGATCTTTGTGATACACCAGAAGCAAAGCCTAAATGTTATTGGATAAATAGCAGTGGCAATGCTTTAGTTAAACGATTTGTTTCCATAGCAAACAGAACGACACAGGATGAAATTGAGCACCTGATTGCAGGTGAACCGATTGAAAAGTCTGTCCGGCTTGATTTGACATATGATGAGATTGATAAGAGTATAGATAATATCTGGAGTGTTCTTTTTACGACTGGATATTTGACACAGGCTGATATGACGGAACAAGGAGCATATAAGCTGGTTATTCCCAATAAAGAAGTTAGAACTGTTTACATTTCACAGATACAGGAATGGTTTAAGCAAAAAATTGCTGATAATACTGAACAGATGGCACATTTCTGGAAAGCTATTGAAGATGGAAATGCAGAGATAATAGAACAGTATTTAAACCAAACACTAAGTAATACAATCAGTGTTTTTGATACAAAAGCACCTGAAATGGAAAAGGAAAACTCATATCATACTTTTCTTGCAGGGATGTTGACGGGAAACACAGATTGGGTGGTAAAGTCAAATGTAGAAGCTGGAGAAGGATTTGCGGATATTATCATTAAACCGCAGAATCCGAATGATGGTATTATCTTTGAACTTATGTATTCTAAGGAAGCTTCAGGGTTAGATAAAGCCTGTGAAAGGGCAATTAAACAAATCAGAGATCGAAGATATTTAGAGTATCTTAAAAATGATGGTCGTCACAATATGATATTTTACGGCATTGCTTTTTACAAAAAGAGATGTAAAGTAGTAGTCGAGAAACTGAATTAAAATAAGGAACAGACATAATGAATACAGATAATAGCGTGAATAATATGTGTTACAGTACATCTGGCAACAGTATCTGTGTTGAAGCCAAAGGTGGCATATGTACTCCTATGGTTCATATAAGAACTGCTCTAGTGGATGATGCTAAAGAGCTTCTTTCTATATATGCACCGTATGTCAGGAATACTGCGATAACATTTGAATATGATGTGCCATCATTAGAGGAGTTTCAAGGGCGTATAGAAGCTACATTAAAGAAGTATCCTTATATAGTGGCGTTATATAACGAAAGAATCGTCGGGTATGCGTATGCCGGAATGTTTCATGAAAGAAAAGCCTATGACAGATGTGTAGAGACTTCTATATATGTGGATAAGGATATGAGGCATATGGGTATAGGGCGAATTCTTCATGACGAGCTTGAAAGAGAGCTTAAGGACAGAGGTATTCTTAACATGTATGCATGTATAGCATATCCTAAAGAGGATGATGAATATCTTGATAAGAACAGTGCCATGTTTCATGCACATCTTGGTTACAGACTCGTAGGTGAGTTCTATGACTGTGGTTATAAGTTTGGCAGATGGTATAACATGGTGTGGATGGAGAAGCTTATAGGTGAGCACAAAAGTGATGAAAATGGTTGATGATATAGACGATATAATTCTTAATGAGTATGCTGTTACCTGTTGTCTGATGAATGTTAGTTAAAAATAGTGAAGCTTTATTTTAAAGCAATATGTAATGATTGCATCAAATAAAAATTGTACAATAAAATTATACGAATAAAAATTATACAATTAGATTAAAATTGTATTTCCCGTTTAATCCGCTATACTAACAAAGAGTATAGCGGATTTTTTTATCGGAGGTTTTTATGATAAATACTATGAAGTTACCGGTTGGAATTGATAATTAATTGGCTTGTTATAGAATATTTTTGTTGTGGAGATAAGTTATAAAAACGAAAAAAGTGATTTAAAATACAACAAATAGATAAAAATAATAAATATAATATTGACAAAAGTGAAAAAGTCACCTAAACTGAAGTGGGTAAGTTAATGGAGGTGCATAATATGCTGATTAGATTTAATGTTAAAAATTTTTTGTCTTTTGATCGAAGAGAAGATGGAAAAACAGAAGAGTTTTCTATGATTTCAGGAAAGGTAAGAAACAAAAAAGAGCATATTTATGATGATGGCAAGATGAAGTTGTTAAAGTTTGCTGCCATATATGGGGCAAATGCAGCGGGTAAATCTAATTTGGTTAAAGCAATGGATTTTATGCGTCAAACAGTTATAAAGGGGTTGCCAGAAGGTCATACTGAGCGTTATTGCAAAATAGAGCCTTCAAATCAAGATAAAGCTAGTTACTTTGAACTAGAAATTTTATTAAATAATAAATATTATGCATATGGGTTTGAAGTAATTTTAAGTCAAAGTAAATTTATTGCTGAATGGTTGATTGAATTAAATACAGATAACTCAGAGAAAGTGATTTTTCAAAGAGATATTTTGACAGGAAAATATGAACTTGGAAAAGATTTAAGGCATAAAGGTCTTTATGAGAAAATAGATGTTTATGCAAGCGATGTAAGTGACGATACATCGGTATTGTTTTTAAATTTAATGAACCAAAATAAGAAAAATTTATATAACGAATTTGATGCTGCAGTCATAATAAGAGATGTGTTTTTGTGGATAAAAGAGCAATTTGATATTAATTATCCAGATCAACCTATTTCCGATTATTCATACTTGGCCAAGGCAAAGGATGTTCAGGAAGTCTGTAGAGTTATTTCTGCATTTGGTACCGGAATTACGGATTTTAAAATGGTAGATGTACCAGTAGAAAAGGTGCTTGGTGAGTTACCACAGAAATTGCAGAAAAGAATAATTTCAGATATTGAACAGAAGCAAGCAGAAATTAGAGGAAATGAAAAATTATCCCAAATTGCTCTGGTTATGAGAAGTAATACTAACTTTTTTATTATTACTCTTAGTGAAGAAGATGGAATAAAATGTCAGACAATAGAATTTTCGCACGGAGAAAAAGATGTATTATTTCAGTTGTCGGAAGAGTCTGATGGAACTGTACGTGTATTGGATTTATTGGAAATTTTGCTTGCGGGTGAAGGGAAAACCTATGTAATAGATGAACTTGATAGGTGTTTGCATCCAAGTTTGACATATAAGTTTGTGGAAACATTTTTGCAAGTTGCAGAAGAAAGAAATATACAATTGATTGTAACAACACATGAATCAAGACTTTTAGATTTTGAATTATTAAGAAGAGATGAAATCTGGTTCGTGAATAAGAATAAATTAGGAAAGTCGACTATATATTCGCTAGAAGAGTATAATGCAAGATTTGACCAAAAAATTGATAAAGCATATTTGGAAGGCCGATATGGAGGTGTTCCTATTTTTAGCACGATTTTTCCTGTAAAGGAGGAATAGTGTATGAGAGAAAAAAGAAGTTTTTCACAAAGAACCAGAGTCCTTCCAAATGACGAAGTAAAGAAAAAATACTTTTTGGTATATGAGGGGAAAAATACAGAAGCTATTTATTTTGAAGCAGTTGACGTATTAAAAGAGTATATTTCAATTAACCCATTGATAGAGGTTATTCCAGTTATTCGAAGCTATAGTGAAGACGGATGGAGTAATCCTAAGAAAATTCTTGATAGAGTCATACAAAATATTGAAGAATTAAAAAGCGGTGAAGTGTCATATGAAACGCTTCTTAATTGGATAATGGATTATTTTCAGGATTATGGTGTTTTGGAAAATAATCGACCATTAGCAAAAAGTTATTGGACTACATTGCTGCAGATATGTGAAGAAAAGCTAGGGGTATCTCTCGAGGAAAAGGTTGGTAATCTTCAAAAGGCATGCGAAACAATCTTTGATACATTGAAAGAAGAATCAAAACTTGAAAATATAGTTGCTGATATTCCAAGAGTAATTAATAATAGTGCATTAACGTACTCAGAAGAAATTGATAAGATATGTTTGATTGTGGATCGAGATAAGGATAGCTTTACTTCTGCACAGTATGATTATGTAGTTGAGCAGTGTGAAAATAAAAATTATGGGATATATATTACAAATCCTTGTTTTGAATTCTGGCTACTAATGCATTTTGATGACGTAAAGGAACTTGATCAAGAGTTACTACTGGAAAATCCTAAAGTATCTGCGGAAAGAAGGTATTGTGAACAAGAGTTAAGAAAAAGAATTCCTAAATATAGTAAATCCAAATATGATGCAATAGGATTGGTAAGAAATGTGGAAAAAGCAATTCGAAATGAGAGCCTATATTGTGAGAATGAAAAAGAATTGAAAAATACGATAGGAAGTAATGTGGGAATACTGATACGTGAATTGCAAAAATAGATATTGTTTTGTAATTCTAATTTATCATTCGATAAATCAATCTACCAAAGATAATCTGGATGGGTTAATGTAAGAGTTAAATAAAAATAAAAAATGTACGCCAATATACATTCCGATGAGAATTGTATTTTACCCTTTAATCCGCTATATTAACAAAGAGTATAGCGGATTTTTTTTATCGGAGGTTTTTATGATAAATACTATAAAGTTACCGGTTGGAATTGATAATTTTAAGAAACTGCGTGAATCACATTTTTATTATGTTGATAAGACAAGGCTTATTGAACAGCTCTTATTTAAAGGTGTTGATGGTTTGGATTTTACTTCGGCAAGGCGGATGTTATTCCTAATAAAGAAGTGAGGACGGTTTTCATACTCCAGATTCAGGAGTGGTTCAAGTAGGCTGTTTCAAAGGACAATACTGCTATGAAGCTTTTGTCTAGAGCTATTCTTAATAGTGATGAGGTACAGATTCAGAAACAGCTTAATGTGGTGATGAGCCGCATGATAAGTGTGCTTGATACCAAGGCTACTGATGATATGAAGGAGAATTTCTATCCTGGACTGTTGCTTGGACTGCTTCGCGGCAGCAATCCAGACTGGCTTATCGAGTCTAATCGTGAGTCTGGAGATGGATTTAGCGATATACTTATCAGGCCAGAGGATCCTGATATGGGGATTGTTATTGAGGTGAAGTATGCAAAGGAGATTAAGGAGCTTGATGCTGCTTGCGTAGCGGCTATGACTCAGATTAAAGATAAGAGGTATGCTGAAGCTTTGCGTAATGATGGCAGAAATGATATTTTATATTATGGTATTGCATTTTGCAGGAAAAGGTGTAAGGTTGTATCGGAAAAGGCATAGAAGCTATGATATTTGCTTTGAATAAGTGAATGTGAATGAATGAAAAGTATAGAAAGATATGAAAGATATGAAAAATATGAATGATATATTAAAAAAAACATTAGAAGTAGACGCAAAGGATGATGGACTTAAGGAGAATGAACGTATAGAGGAGGCGATAGCTGCACTACAGAAGGAGCCATCACAGGAATTGTTAGCACATGTGCTTACGCTGATAAGAAGACGTATGAGGGATGGCGGTCAGTTTATTATATCGGTAGAACCGCCAAAGCCAGGAGATAAAGCAGCAATGCAGCTTAAAGCCGTTAAATCTGATGATGACAGAGTATGGTGGATGGCATTCACAAGCTTTGATGAGGAAGTGAAAGGTTCAGATGCTGTCATGTCAACATTTATGACAGATATAAGACAGCTTTTTGAGGCAGCCCTGCAGGTGGATGAAATAGCAGGTATAATCCTTAATCCGTGGAATAGAACTATTATGTTGGATAAGCAGCTTTTAAGGCTTATTTTATCGAGCATTGGTTGTGCCGATACCAGAGCCTGAGGAAACAGGTGCCGTTTACGATAAAAAGACTTCAACTTGGACATTGTAATGAGCTAGTCTCAACTAAGTCTCATTTTTATGGTGAAATAATGAGACTGACAAGGGGATTATATAGAATGTCTCAGTAGGGCTTACTTAAGATTAGCATTTGAAATTAATACAAAAGATTAGCACCTGATTAAAATCAGATGCAAGAAGGTTGTTGACAAATATAGAATCATTTGCTAACATTACAAGGCAATTAAAGATAGACAGTTCGTTTGTACCATCCTGTCTCTAAATAAAACCAGGACTATTATATTAATTACAGTAGCTTATATATTTATAACATTATTAGTATTAATAGCATGGCATGGGTACATAGTATCCATGCTTTTTTTTCGCGTATTTTGAGTTGTTATAGAATTATTGCAGAATTATAGTGTAAGAAATTGATTGTTTTACACGCAGGCGTTGTTGTGTCTATGCGCACCCGGCACAAGCCAATTATTCTAAAGAAAGTGTGCGCAGGAATGAGGAATAATATGTATATTTTAAAAACAGAAGCAAGCTTTGATTCAGCACATTTTCTTTCTGGATATGATGGAAAATGTAGTAATCTTCATGGACACAGATGGAGAATTGTTTTAGAAGTGCAGACAGATGAGCTTAAGGATGATCTGCAGCATAAAGGCATGTATGTTGATTTTGGGGAACTGAAAAAGGATTTAAGGGATATAGCAGATTCTATGGACCATGCACTGATTATTGAGAGGAATTCACTTAAGGAAACAACACTTGAGGCCTTAAAGAGTGAGAATTTCAGGATTATTGAGCTTGATTTCAGACCAACAGCGGAGAATATGGCAAAGTATTTTTATGAAAAGATAAAAGAGCTTGGATATAGCATGAAATCTGTAACTGTGTATGAAACTCCAGCCAATAGTGCAGCTTATATGGAATGATTACAGAAATCATGCTGAATTATAAAAGAATTAGATACGATTAAAGAATTGTGGAGGCGTATATGAGTGTATTAGAAGTCGTTGAAAAGTTCGTAAGCATCAATGGTGAGGGCACTAAGGCTGGGCAGCTTGCGGTATTTATACGTTTTAAGGGATGTAATCTTAACTGTAAATATTGTGATACGAAGTGGGCTAATGAGGCTGATGCCACAGCACAGCAGATGACTAAAGAGGATATCCTTGAATATGTTCTATCTACAGGGGTTAAGAATGTCACTCTTACAGGTGGAGAACCACTGTTAAGGGATGGGATTGAAGATGTTATTGAATGTCTTGCAGATAACAACCTGAATGTTGAGATAGAAACTAATGGAAGTATTCCGCTTGATAATATCCGTAAGCTTCATAAAGATAATGTAACATTTACGATGGATTATAAGCTTTCATGCAGTGGCATGGAGCAGGCTATGAGGCTGGAGAATTTCAGTGTATTAAACAAAAATGATACAGTCAAATTCGTTGCAGGCTGCCATGAGGATTTAGTAAGGACGAAGCAGATTATAGAAAAATACAATCTGTATGGAAAATGCAATCTTTATATAAGTCCGGTATTTGGCATGATAGAGCCAGAAGAAATCGTTGATTTTATGAAGGATAATACTATGAACGATGTTAATATGCAGATCCAGCTGCATAAAATAATATGGGCACCGGATAAAAGAGGAGTTTAGTGTATTAATGTATACAAAGGGCTTATGCAGACCTTTATACAGGTCAGCAGGGTGCAGGAATGAGGATTTTATGGAAAAACAGAAAAAAATAGATACTAAGGCAATCAAATATCATATAGCTGGTATTCTCAAAGCACTAGGTGATGATCCTGAGCGTGAGGGATTAAAAGATACACCTGAAAGAGTTGCAAAAATGTATGAAGAAGTGTTTGAGGGAATGAATTATACCAATGAAGAGATAGCTGAAATGTTCAATAAAACATTTGCACTTGATAAACATGCTGATAAGGAATGTGCATCTGGTGGCGGTGCTTCAGATATGGTAGTTGTAAAGGATATAGATATTTTCAGCTATTGCGAGCACCATCTTGCACTTATGTATGATATGAAGGTCACGGTCGCATATATTCCAAAAGACCGTGTGATAGGACTTAGCAAAATAGCACGTATAGCTGATATGGTTTCCAAAAGACTGCAGCTGCAGGAAAGAATCGGAAGCGATATTGCTGATATTATCCAGATGGTTACAGGGACAGATGATGTTGCGGTGCTTATTGAAGGCTGTCATAGCTGTATGACTGCAAGAGGAATAAGGAAGGCTGACACAAAAACATATACACAGACATTAAGAGGGAGATTTAACAATGAAAGCAATGGTTTTATTCAGTGGTGGAATAGATAGTACAACATGTCTTGGAATGGCAGTTGATAAGTATGGTGCAGAAAATGTTATAGCATTATCTATATCATATGGTCAGAAGCATACAAAGGAGATAGAGGCATCAGATAAGATAGTAAAGTATTATAATGTAGAGCACATTTATCTTGACCTTGCAAAAATATTCCAGTATAGCGACTGTTCTCTTTTATCACATTCTGATAAGGAGATACCTAAGGAATCATATGATGCACAGATTAAGGATACCGATGGAAAGCCGGTATCTACATATGTTCCGTTCAGGAACGGTTTGTTTTTATCAAGTGCTGCCAGCATAGCATTATCAAAGGGCTGTAGTGAAATATATTATGGTGCTCATGCAGATGATGCAGCAGGAAGTGCATATCCTGACTGCAGCAGTGAGTTTAATGCTGCTATAAATGATGCCATATATCTTGGAAGTGGAAAGCAGATAAAGGTTGTGGCTCCATTTATCAATGCCACTAAAGCGCAGGTGGTAAAAAAAGGACTTGAGCTTAATGTTCCTTATAAATATACATGGAGCTGTTATGAAGGTGGTGAAAAGCCATGTGGAAGGTGTGGAACATGTATAGACAGAGCCAGGGCATTTGAATTAAATGGAATAAAAGACCCGGCTATGGAATAAAAGCATAGCATAAAGTGAAATAACAGACAGATAGATTCATATATATTAGGAGATGGAATATGACAGGAAGAAGTAAGGAAGAAACAGAAAACATTACATTATTAGGTAACCAGAAAACAAAGTATCCAGATGATTATGCTCCGGAAGTTCTTGAAACATTTATAAATAAGCATCAGGATAATGATTATTTCGTTAAGTTTAACTGTCCTGAATTCACAAGTCTGTGCCCTATAACAGGACAGCCAGACTTTGCCACTATAACTATATCTTATGTACCAGATATCAGAATGGTGGAAAGTAAATCATTGAAGCTTTATTTATTCAGCTTCAGAAACCATGGTGATTTTCATGAGGACTGTGTGAATATCATCATGAAAGATCTTATAAAGCTCATGGAGCCTAAGTATATTGAGGTATGGGGGAAGTTCACACCAAGAGGTGGTATTTCAATAGATCCATACTGCAATTATGGAAAACCAGGAACAAAGTGGGAAGAGATTGCATTTAACAGGCTGGCTGAGCATGATATGTATCCGGAAAAGGTAGATAACAGGTAGATAAAAGACCGCATATAATGATTGTAGATAACAGGCTGTAGAAGCAAGTAGTTAAATGTTTGCATAAAATTTAAAAAATGTATATAATTATCTTTATATGCCTGTAAAGTTGGACTATTATAAATGTCAGGTGATATTGCAGCAGGAAGGATAGTTATATTATGAAGCAGATGATTAATACAGTGGTGACGGACATGCTTACGGCATTGTATCAGCCTTTTATGTTTGCTGTGGTCTTAGCAGGATTTTTTATGTTTTTATATATGTATGCCAATTGTCCCAAAGAAGCTGGCAGAGGTTACAAGGCAGCTATAGTGGCATGGTTAAGGCAGTTTAAGAATTCGAGCTTTTTTAGAAGATTGTTTGTGCTTGTGCTTTATACTTCACTTGTGCTTTTCAGGACATTCTTCAACAGAAATCTATGGCTTAATCCGTTGTCAGATGTATGTGGTGGATGGAGAATGTGGACTTACAATGCCAATGGTGTCCGTGTATACATTACAGATAGTATTGAGAATATTATAATGCTTTTTCCTTTTATTATATTGCTTATGTGGGCGGCTAAGGATAAGCTGTTAAAAAATGTGACATTTCATGGCATTGTCGGTAAGTCACTTCAGGTTTCCTTTTTATTTTCACTGTCGATAGAACTTTTTCAGTTGTTTTTCAGGGTTGGAACATTCCAGCTTTCCGATCTTTTTTATAACACATTGGGTGGTGTCATGGGCGGTATAGTATATGCAATCATATGGAGAACTGGAAGCCATAATTCTTAAAATAAAGTCTTGTTTTCTGCGCAAAGTTATGATTATGTCACACAAGATTGTACAAGATTATAAAATATTAAAATATGAGAATAATATAGATTATGTATATCAGTTATGCTATCATATGCTTTGGTATAAAATGCATACAGAAATGAGGATTAGTGTGAAAAATAAGATTTTTCACACGCAAGATTTGTGCTTCGCACAAACT
>OGUJ01001185.1_pt1 | contig 16424 bp, 13 predicted proteins | sample 1573661 | NCBI WGS metagenome assembly OGUJ01 (sample SAMEA2581933, study PRJEB24529) | metagenome | biome: Human gut stool | place: China | collected 2011
ACTGCTGCCTCCCGTAGGAGTCTGGGCCGTGTCTCAGTCCCAATGTGGCCGTTCACCCTCTCAGGCCGGCTATGGATCGTCGCCTTGGTGGGCCGTTACCCCACCAACAAGCTAATCCAACGCGGGTCCATCTTATACCACCGGAGTTTTTCACACCGGACCATGCGGTCCTGTGCGCTTATGCGGTATTAGCAGTCATTTCTGACTGTTATCCCCCTGTATAAGGCAGGTTACCCACGCGTTACTCACCCGTCCGCCACTAGAATTAAATTAAATCGACCGAAGTTTCAATAAAGTAATTCCCGTTCGACTTGCATGTGTTAAGCACGCCGCCAGCGTTCATCCTGAGCCAGGATCAAACTCTCAATAAAATGGTATCTAAAGAGCCGAGGCTCTTCAAATCACTTTATTGAAGCTCATTCCAGCTTCAAAGAAATTTAACGGTCATCCTTCAAGCTCAAGCTTGTCTGAACAACCAAATCCAAATCTGGTGCTTCGTGTTTTCGTTACGTTGTTTAATTTACAAGGTGCACGCCGTTCATCGGCGGGTTTTAATTTTACCACACTCAAACTCGTTTGTCAAGAACTTTTTTCAAATCCTTTTTAACTTGTTTTTGCGCGGCCCGCTCGCTTTTCAGCGGCGGTTTTAAATTTTAGCACATCTCATTCGCTTTGTCAAGAACTTTTTTCGAGTTTTTTCAAACTCTTTTGTCCTCTCATTCGCAGCGCTGTGCACCCGCCGCCTTTCGGCAACTTTGATATATTACCACATCTTTCTTGCTTTGTCAAGAACTTTTTTCGAACTTCTCAGTCGATCTCAAAGTCCTCAGCTTCGCTTCCCTTGTGATAACCGCACTTCCGCCGTCCAGCCTCTCTACAAAAAAGCTGTCTCGCAAAGCGCTTGCTTACTATAGCAAACCCAGCGCCAAATGTCAACACCTTTTTTCGATTTTCTTCCTTATTTTTTCCTCTTTCTTTTACGGTACTATATCTTCGGATTTTTCCTTCATTTAACCTACAAGATGTAGGTGCATCCTGACTCAGTGCCGAAACCATTTCACCACGACTGCCAGGAGAGGGAGAGCAAGGGCCAGCAGAAGGTTCCCCCACAGCACAGCTCCTCTCCCCAGCGCTTCTGGAATCGCACTGTTAGGGAAAGCCGCCAGCCCCACTACCCCGGCGGAGGCCAGCAGCATCACGGCGGCTGCGTGGGGGCTCGCCTTGGGGAGGAGGACCCCCACGATCCGCTTCATGCCCTGGAGCAGCCCCGCCAGCAGGATCAAGTCGCTGAAGCTCCACACGGCGGCCACCAGGCTCTCCACCCGCTGGAACGCCCCCTCCACCCCTACGCTCTTGGCCATTTGAAAAAACGGGCTTTCCAGCTCCGCCGTGAGTGCGGGGCCGAATACCCCCAGGATGACCAGCTGGGTCCCGCACAGGGCCAGACAGCCCCCCGCACACCACCGGACCCAGCGCCCGCCCTCTCTCCCCCCCTCCTCAGGCGTATATAGGAAGGCGGCATACAGTCCGTATCCCAGCACCCCTGACACCGGGAGGGCGGCATACAAGGTCTGCGCGGCGGGCTCTGTCCACAGGGGCAGGAGGTTTTCTCCCTTTACCTGGAACAGGGCCAGCCCCACCACTGCGGCGGCGGCAGCGGCCAGCAGGAGGAAAAACAGCTCCCCGGTCCGGGCCAGCCGCCCCGCCTTCCCCCAGCTGATCCAGAGGGCCATCAGGACCAGCACCGGCAGGAAAAACCAGAGTGCGCCGTCCCTCTCCCCCGCCGCCATCATTCTCTGGGCAGACAGACGCAGCCGCAGGGCCAGCAACAGTTCCATCCATATGATATAGATCGTGAGCACCGCTCTCCCTGCCCCGGGTCCGAAGCTGTCCATCAGTCCCTGGCTCAGCCCCCCTGCTCCCCCGCTCAGGGAGCCCGCCAGCCACCCGGCGGCCAGCAGCACCGGCAGGGCCAGCAGGGGTACCAGCCACCCGGCGGGCCCTGCCCGCTCTGTGACCATGGAAGGCAGCCACTCCGCCGCCGGCCCCAGCAGCCCGGCCCAGAGCAGCGCCATCAGCTGCCGGAACGAGACCTTCTCCTGTTTCAATCCCTTTTCCCTCCTCAGGCCGCCAGCAGCGAAGCCTGTACTGTCACCTGGATCTCCAGTTCCGGAAACACCTCCGGCCACTGGGCCCGGAGGGCGTTCCAGCGGGCGCTCTCCGTCTGGCCCGCCCGCCTGGCCAGGCCCAGGCAGTCCGCGTTCCAGCCCTTCAGCTGCTCCAGCGCCGCTGAGATCCGGGCCGCTTCCCGCTCCTCCGCCGCCGCACACAGCTCTGCCGGCTCCGGTTCCCCCCAGCTCTCTTCCGCCCGCAGAGAGAGGCGGCAGGCCAGCTCCAGCCCAGTCAGCCTCTCGCCGGAAAACTCCGGCACACAGCTCACCGATACCGCTGTCACCCGGACTGCGGCGCCTCCTCCCCTGGTTTCCAGCTCCAGGATGTCCGCCCCGACCTGCCCGGCCGCCAGCTCCAGGCCCCGGGCCTGCTCTCCGGTGAGCCAGCCCGCCAGCATGCCGTCCTTCACCACTCCGTATCCCGCCTCCAGCAGTGCGCCGTCCTCCCCGGGGACCAGCCCGGGCAGATAGGCGGAACCGTCCTCCATCAGGGACGTCAGGGTCTCCCCCACGGTCCTGGTCATCCCCGCCATCCCCATTTCACTGTCCGTTTGGATGGTGGACAGGCGGCTCTCCACCCCCCGCTCCTGCTCGGCGGAGATGGCCTCCGCCGCCGTACCGCCCCGGACGATCCAGACCTGGGTCCCCATCCCCAGTTCCTGGTCCTGGCTGAAGTACTGGAGGGTCTCCAGGATGCCCCGGCGGGACAGCTCCTCCCCCAGCAGCAGTTGGTCCACATGTCCGTAAAACACATAGCTGTCACTCAGCCCCTGCATGGCCAGGCAGGCGCTGCTGATGGACTCCCGCTCCGCAGAGAGGACCAGGGGCGGCTCCGCCTCCCCCTGCAAGCCTCTGGCCCGGCGGCCGCTGGACACCGTAACATGGAGCTGCTCCGCTCCGCCCTCTCCCGTGTCCACTCCCATGGTGCGCATCAGGGCCATGTCCCCCATCTCCCGGGCATAGGGAAGCCGCTCCCCGCCGCATCCTGGGAGCAGGAACATCACCGCGCCGCACAGGGCCGCTGCTAAAACTTTTTTCATCGCTGATTCCTCCGGTTGGCCGACCGCGCCGCACCGTTCCGCCACTTCATCCAGGGCAGGGGCAGCCGGATCAGATCAGGGCTCCCCCGCTCCTGTCCTGCTGCGGACGTAAACGGCGCCAAATAGGGCACGCCGAAGCTCTCCAGCCCGGCCAGATGGCAGATCAGGGCCGCACAGCCCATCGCCAGGCCGAACAGTCCCCCCAGGCTGGCCAGGATGGCCAGCAGGAAGCGCCACAGCCGCAGGGCGGCCGCCATGTCCTGGCTGGGCATGGTGTATCCCGCCACCCCTGCAATGGCCACCGCGATGAGCACCGCCGGAGAGACGATGTGGGCCTCCACCGCGGCATTGCCCACCACCAGGCCGCCCAGGATGGACACAGTAGCTCCGATAGGAGAGGGCAGCCTCAGCCCCGCCTCCTGGAGCACCTCGAAGGCTATCAGCATAATCAGTACCTCAAAGACAGTAGAGAAGGGGACCTCCTGCTTGGCCGCCACGATGGACAGGGCCAGCTTCACCGGGATGGCCTCCGGGTGGAAGGTCACCAGGGCGATATAGAGCCCGGGGATAAGCAGGGTGGCCGCCATGCAGAAATAGCGCAGCAGGAGCAGCATAGAGGCAGTCATCCAGTTGAAGGCCCGGTCCTGGCTGGTCCGGAAGAACTGGTCCATGGTGCCCGGCAGCAGATAGCCGAAGGGGAGGCCGTCACACAGCAGCCCCACCCGCCCCTCCAGCAGCCCGGCGCAGAACCGGTCCGGCCGCTGGGTGAACGGCATCAGGGGAAAGGGGGTCCGGGACGCATCGGTGAGGTACTCCTCCAGGTTCCCTGCCGACTCCACCCCGTCGATGTCGATGGCGTCCAGCTTCTCCTCTACCCGCTTCACCGTGTCCGGGTCGGCGATCCCGTCCAGATAGACCACCATGGCCGGGGTGAGGGACTGCCGTCCGATCACATGCTGCCGGACCTTCAGCTCCGGCGCCCGCAGGCGGCGGCGGACCAGGGAGGTGTTGGTGAGGATGGACTCCACAAAGGAGTCCCGGGCCCCCTTCAGGGCGGGCTCGTTCTCCGACTGCCCCACCGCCCGCTTTTCCTCTGTCCCTACGAAGAAAGAGAGTGCGTCCATCCGCCCGGGAAAGAACAGGACACACCAGCCCATAGTCAGATCCACCGCCGCCTGGTCCAGCGTGGTGCGGCGCTCTACATATAAATTATAGAGCGCCCCCTGTCCCAGCAGCTGGAATGCCTCCGCCTCAGATACCGCAGACAGGCGCGGGTCCTGGGCCAGCGGCCGCAGCAGATAGTCGTTGATCCGCTCCCCCCGCACCATGCCGTTGATATAGCAGAGGGTCACCTGCCTCTGTGGGTCGTTATGCAGCAGCGCGGTGCGTTCTGCAAAGTCGGAGCAGCCCTCAAAGATCTGCTCCACTCCCTCCAGGGTCAGGGGGCCGGGAAATCTGGGCTCCCGGCGGGGGTGAGGTCCATCCTGCTTCTGTTCAGCCATATGCGCCCTCCTTTCCCCCTGTATTCTCCCTTGGATCTGGAAATCTATGCAGAAAAACAGAAAGTCCCGAACGCCTGCTCCAAAGCGCTCGGGACTTTCTGCTGAAAAAGAGGATTAAAATGAAACAAACTGTCTCTTGCAAGTATCAAGATACCCTGGAGTTATTAAGAAATGAAGGGGCAAATGTTACATAACCATTAAATCGCACTGGTTTTTTCTCCCTTCCCTCCCGCAGCCGTGGAAAAAGAGGAAAGGCCGACAGTCCCCTGTCGGCCTTCCAAAAGAATTGGAGGATAGAATGAAAAGATGCTCTTGCCTTGCGAGTATTATAATATCCAGTTTTTATTAAATAAGTCACCCGCAGATGTTACAAAAGGATTAAATCTCCTCCGAAAATCCGTCTTTTTCCCGCAGGTCCTCGAAAAAGGCCCGCAGGGCACGGCCGCACTCCGCCTCCATGGGGCCCCGATAGAGCCTGGGACGGTGGTTGAACCGCTCCTCGAACAGGTTGAGCACCGATCCGCAGGCCCCCGCCTTGTCATCCTTGGCCCCATAGCGCACGGTGCCGATCCGGGCGTTGATGATCCCCCCGGCACACATGGGGCAGGGCTCCAGGGTGACATACATAGTGCACCGGTGCAGCCTCCAGCTCCCCAGCCGGCGGCAGGCGTCCCGGATGGCCTCCAGTTCCGCATGGGCGGTGGCGTCCCCATTCTCCTCCCGGCGGTTGCGTCCCTCTCCCACGATCTCCCCGTCCCGGACGATGACACACCCCACCGGCACATCCCCCTGCTCCGCCGCCTGAGCGGCCAGTTCCAGCGCCCGCCGCATATATGCCTCATGGTCCATGCCCTCTGCCCCCTCTGCCCTTCCCGGATGATGATAAGGATGATAAATAAGTGTAGCGGATTTGGGCACCCAATGCAAGGGGGCGGCGCAAAACGGCAGGGCCGGTCCCATCAAAAAGGGGGCCGGCCCTGCATCCAGATTCAGGTAGATCAGATCTGGATCAATCCTGGGGGATCATGCCCAGGTAGGTGGAATAGTCCTCCAGCATCTCAGCGGCATATGCTGCGAATTCCTGATAAGGCATAAAGGACACCGTCATGGCGTTGGACTCTGCATACTCGATCCAGTCCTCTGTTTCAGAGACTCTCTGGAACAGGTCGGAATAATAGGCCAGCACCTCTTCGGGCACGCCGGCGTTCATCACGATGCCCCGGCTCTGCTGATGGCCGATGTCAAAGCCCTGCTCTGCCGCGGTGGGGACCTCGGGGATCGCGTCAAACCGCTCATCTGCGCAGGCGGCCAGCGCCACCATGTTGCCTGCCGACATGTGCTCCTCCGCCTCTGCCAGAGAGACGGTGCTCAGGCCGATGTGTCCGCCCAGCAGCGCCGCCTGGCACATTCCCCCATCGTCATAGGGCACATAGGTCAAATCGATCCCGGCGATATTGTTCAGCATATACATGATGATCGCGTCGTCAGATGCGTTGCCGACACCGCCCCATTTCAGCTCACCGGGGTGCTCCTTGGCATAGTCGACCACATCCTGGATACATGTAAAACCGTAGGAGGGGTGGGCCACCAGCACCACAGGGTCTTTTACCATATGTGCCACGAAGGAAAACGTGCTTTCGTCCGGCGTAAAGGGAGAATTTCCCGTCAGCGGCTGGGTGTAAAAGCTGGCGGATGTGGAGGCCAGCGCGTACTCATACCCGGCGCCCTTGGAGGTCAGATAGGTATAGCCTACCACTCCGGAACCACCTTCTTTGTTCACCGGGACGATATTCACCGGACACATATCGTATTTTTCAACGATCTCCAGGATTTTTCGGACCATAACGTCATTTCCGCCGCCCGCGCCGAAGGGGATCACAAATTCAATGTCCTCTGTGGGGACCCATCCGGTCTCCTCCCCTGAAGATGCCGCGGGAGTTCCGGCGGGCTCAGATGTGCTCCCTCCGCCAGAGGAGGTGCTACCTTTTCCACACGCCGCAAGAGAGAGCGACATTGCGGCCGCCAAAATCAGAGCAAGCAATTTTTTCATTTCTTTTTCTCCTTTTTTCATTTTATATAACCGGGCACCGCCCGATCATACATAAGGTCAACGCCGGTCACGCTTTCTTTTTTGCCCACAGTTTTGTGATCAGGGATTTGATGGGGGTGCCGAACGCCAGCAGGACCGCCAGCACCAGGATGACCGCGGAAATGGGATGGGAGATGACCGCTCCAAAATTGTTGTTGTCAATGATCAGCGCCTGTCTCAGATTGGTCTCGGTGATCGCACCCAGCACCAGCGCCAGCACCATGGGTGCCGCAGGGACCCCCACCTTTTTCAGGATATAACCCAGCAGGCCGAAGAAAAGAGTCACTCCCACAGTGAACATGGAGTTCTCCAGCGCATAGGCGCCCACCAGAATGAATGCAAAGATCAGCGCGTTCAGGGTGGAGGTCTTTACATTCAGGATGCGCACGAACAGGGAGAGCGCGCCGAGACCAATGCACACCAGAATGACATTTCCCAGATACATGGAGGCGATCAGTCCCCAGGCAACGTCAGCCTCATTCACGAAGAAGGAGGGACCAGGTGAGATGCCCAGCATCATCAGCGCACCCATCATGATGGCCGTCGCGCCCGAACCGGGGACGCCCAAGGTCAGCATAGGAACCATGGCCCCCATGGAGGCAGCGTTGTTGGCACACTCCGGGGCCGCCACACCCTCGATCACACCGGTGCCGAACTCCTCTCCCCGCTTTGAGGTGCGCTTTGCCATGTCGTAGGAGAGAAAAGAAGCGATCGTAGCACCCGCCCCTGGCAGCATCCCCACAATAAAGCCTAAAATCGTCCCCCGGCCGATGTGGGGCAGGGACAGCTTCCACTCATGTCTGCTGGGCAGCAGATTTTTGACCTTCAGGCTCCCCTTATCCACTTTAAGATTATTGTCAGAATAGTTGCATACGATCTCTGCGATCCCAAACAAGCCCATGGCCACCGGCACAAAGTCAATGCCGGAGTAGAGGTTTACATTGCCGAATACGAACTTTGTAGTACCAAAGATCAGGTCAATTCCGATCCCCGCCACAAACAGGCCGATAAACGCAGCCAAAAAACCCTTTGCAGGAGATTTCCCTGTCATGCCCGCAATAGAGGTAAGCCCCAGCACCATCAGGGCGAAATATTCGGACGGCCCGAACTTTGTAGCAAAATTGGATACCACAGGTGCCAGAGACATGAACAACACCACAGATATCGTCCCGCCGATGACCGATGCCAGACAGGACATGCCCAGGGCCTTCCCTGCTTTTCCCTGCCGCGCCATGGGATATCCGTCCAGGGTCGTCATAATGGCGGCAGAGTCACCGGGCGTATTGATCAGGATGGAGGTAATGGAACCACCGTACATGGCCCCGTAGTAGATCCCGCACAGCATGCACAGGGCACAGGCCGGATCAAGTCCGTAGCACATGGGCAGGAGCACTGCGATGCCCACCGAAGGCCCCAGACCGGGCAGCGCACCGATGATAACACCGCACACCACGCCGATCAGGGAGTACACAATGGTCATGGGATCAGCCAGGACTGAGAAGCCCAGCGCAAGGTTATGCAGCAAGTCCATATGTGTACCTCCTCCTTAAAAGCCCAGCGGACCTTTGGGGACCGGCACATGCAGGAACAGGACAAAGACCCCGTACAGGAACGCCACCATACATACACCGATCACGATCGACTTGATCCACTTTTCTCGGCCCCATATTTTCAAATAGGCGATCACACTCAGTCCCAGACAGGTCAGCAGCCCCAGATAGTCGGAGAGCAGCAGTACCCCAGTCCCCAGCAGCATAAAAAGCAACAGATTCTTCAGCTCTGTCAGGTTCAGGATATTTGTCTCCAGTTCTTCCTTCTCCGCCTGGGCCGTTTTGGCGCGGGCGATCCGGCGCGCCGCCTCCAGAAGGACCATGGCCCCGCAGATCGCGATGGCGATCCCGCAGATTGTGGGGAAAAAACCGGGCCCCATCTGTCCGCCCTTTATCAGCTGAAGTCCCTGCACCTTTGTCAGGATCAGGATGATGATTCCGCCCAGAATCGAAAAGATCCCCAGTGCGAGATCTCCGGTTTTGGCTTTTATCTTCATAGTATCCTCCCTCTAGTCTTATCTATGATCTTTGCTGGTCCGCACAGCTCAGAGCTCGATACCTCCTTTTGCTTTTATCCACAAAATACGCATCGGATTATACCAGATTCCGCACGTCAGGCACAAAACAAAATCTTCCATTCCGCAGGCCGGTCCCCTGTCCCGCGCTCCGCCCGCCATCTTATGTATGCACCAGCTCCTTCTGCTCCTTCAGCATGGTTTCGATCTCCTCCTCCGGCATCTTTAAGTACTCCGCCAGGACCTCCCGGGTATGCTGTCCCAGGGTGGGGGCGGGCTCATAGGTGGTATCCGGGTAATTTCCGAATTTCAGCGGGCTGCCCGCCATCCGATATGTTCCAGCCACCGGGTGCTCCACCTCTACAATCATATTGCGGGCCGCGATCTGAGGGTCCGCACAGATCATCTTCATGGTGTTGATGCGGCCATTGGGCACCCCGTGAGCCTCAAAGATCCGCTCGCATTCATCCAGTGTGCGGGCCCGGGTAAATCTGGAGATCTCCTCAGTCAGCTCCGCCTTGTGCTGGCGTCTGGCCTCCGCCTTGGAGAAGCGCGGGTCCTCCACCATATCCTCCCGCCCCAGGGCGCGGCACAGACTGTAAAATGCAGGATCCCGGGAGCAGGTGATAATGATCTCTCCATCGGAGGTGGGGAACGTCCCGAAGGGGACGCTGGTGGGGTGGCTGTTGCCCACCCTCTGGGGATCGGTGCCAAAGACACAGGTATTGATCACCGCGTTTTCCAGGCAGGAGAAGGTGGCATCCAGCATCGCCACATCGATAAACTGTCCCTTTCCGGTCTTTTCCCGGTCATACAGGGCCGCCGAGATGGCGCCGAAGGCATACAGCCCGGTAAACACGTCGCTGGCCGAGGTCCCGCAGCGCATGGCCGGGCCATCCGGCTCACCGGTCAGGCTCATCAGTCCGCTCATCCCCTGAACGATCATATCCAGCGCGCCTCTGGAACGGTATGGACCCGTATAGCCAAAGCCGGAGACCGCCATATAAATGATCCTGGGATTGGCTGCGGCAATGATATCATAACCCAGGCCCATGCGCTCCATCGTGCCGGGTTTGAAATTTTCCACCAGAACGTCCGCTTTTTTCACCAGCTCCAGCAGCACCTTCTTATCTGTCTCCGCCTTCAGGTTCAGGGTGATGCTCTTCTTACTGCGCTGGACCGACAGGTCGTAGACCCGCTCCCCGTTGAGAAACGGGCCGCTGGCCTTGGGCCGGTCCGGCCGCTCCACCTTGATCACATCCGCCCCCAGGTCCGCCATGATCATCGTGGCCAGGGGACCGGACAAAAACTGCGTCAGGTCCACCACTGTTACCCCGCTCAGGGGGCCGTATCCAACTGCCATATTGAACCAAGCTCCTTTCCGCGCCGCCGTCAGACCGGCATATTCCCGTGTTTTTTGGCTGGCAGGACCACCTGTTTGTTCTGAAACAGCTCCAGAGTCCGGATGATGACCCGCCGTGACTCCGCAGGCTCGATCACGTCCTCAAACTTCCCATATTCCGCCGCCTTATACGGGTTAAAAAATTCTTCCTTGTACTCCTCGATGTAGTGGGCACGGAGGGCAGCCACATCCTCACCGCTCTCCTCAGCCCGCTTCAGCTCGTGCTTCCGGCAGATGTCCACGGCCCCCTCCGCCCCCACGACTACCATCTGCGCCGTGGGCCAGGCGAAAATGAAGTCCGGCCGAAGCTCCCAGGAGCACATTGCAGGCCGGGCGCCGCCCACGACCTTCCCCACCGCCATCACGATCTTCGGGACTGTGGCCTCTGCCCAGGCGTAGATCATCTTCGCCCCGTGCCGGATAATCCCTCCATACTCCTGATTGGTGCCGGGCATGTATCCGGGCACATCGGCAATGGACAGCAGTGGCACATTGAAGCAGTCACAGGTGCGGATAAAACGGGCCGCCTTGTCCGAAGCGTTGATGTCGATACAGCCTGCCATCGCCTTGGGCTGGTTGGCCACCACCCCCACCGACCGGCCGTTCATGCGGATAAATCCGGTGACCATATTGGTGGCATACATGGCCTGGGTCTCAAAAAACTCGTGCCCATCCGCGATCTCCCGGATAACATCCTTGATATCGTAGGCCTTTTTCAGGTTATCCGGAATGAAGGTGTTGAGCATCTCACAGCGGCGGTCCGGAGAGTCGCCGCAGGGCATGATGGGCGGCATCTCCCGGCAGTTTGGGGGCAGGTAGCTCAGCAGGGTCTTGATCTTCTCAATGCAGTCCCGGTCGTCCGCACAGAAAAAGTGAGACACGCCTGACACCGTATTATGGGTCCGCGCTCCTCCCAGCTTCTCCGCATCCACCACCTCCCCAGTCACGTTCTTGATGACCTGCGGGCCGGTGATAAAGGAGCGGCTGGTCTTGTCCACGGAAAAAATGAAGTCGGTCAGCGCGGGGGAATACACGGTCCCGCCGGCGCAGGGCCCCATGATGGCTGAGATCTGGGGGATCACCCCAGAAGCCATCACGTTGTTGAAGAAGATGGCCCCATAGGAAGTGGCAGGCCCCTCCTGGATCCGCCCGCCCCCCGAGTCATTCAGGCCGATCAGCGGCACGCCGGCGTCCATGGCCAGCTCCTGAATCCGCTTGACCTTCATGCCCTGCATCTCCCCCATGGCGCCGCCCAGAACCGTAAAGTCGTGGGCAAAGGCAAAGGCCCCTCTCCCATGAATCAATCCGTATCCCGTCACCACCCCTTCCGCCGGTGTGTCTACCTTCTCCATCCCAAAGTCATGGCAGCGGTGCTTCATAAAAATGTTGTACTCCTGGAAAGTACCGGGATCAAACAGCAGGTCGATGCGCTCCCGGGCTGTCAGCTTACCCGCGCCGTGCTGCTTCGCGACCTTTTTTTCTCCCCCTCCCTGTCTGATCTTTTCCTTTTTCTCAAGCATCTCTTGAAGCTTTGTTTTTTCCCCCACGACAAGGTCCTCCTCTCTGCTGCGCCTTTGGTCACAATCCAACAAAAATCAAATATTTTTCTTTTTTCTTTAGGTTAATCTGTTTTAACGCATATTGCAATTATCGATTTTTTATATTAGTATAAGATAAAAATTATGGATCTGGAGGGACATATCGTGGAACTGACCCAGCTCCGCTATTTTCAGACCGCGGCCTATTACCAGCACATCTCCCGGGCGGCAGAAGAACTCAATATCTCCCAGCCTGCCCTGAGTACGATGATTTCCAGACTGGAGAAGGAGCTGGGAGTTCCGCTCTTTGACCACAATGGACGGTCCATCATCTTGAACCAGAATGGACAGCGGTTTCTCCAGCGGGTCAACCATATCCTGATGGAGGTGGAGAACTCAAAGAGGGAGCTCCAGGACATTGCCGATGAGGGGGACAACTCCATTTCCCTGGCGGTCTCCTCCTCTCAGTTTCTTCAGGGGATGCACGCCTTCATGTACCAGCACCCCAACTACAAGTGGAATCAGCGGGTCGCAGAAAACAAGGAGATCGCTGCGCTGCTCAACCGGGGTCAAATCGATCTGGCGGTCACCTCCCCGGGCATTTATGGGGAGGTATTTGAATCCACCCTGCTGCTTCGGGACATCTTCAAGCTGGCTGTCCATAAGGACAACCCCTTGGCACAGCGGAAAAGTGTCCGTCTGGAGGAGCTCACCGACCAGCGCTTCATCATGCTTCTGAAGGGACTGCCCTTCCGCGCTCAGACCGACCGGATCTTTGCAGACCTGGGCATCACGCCCCACTACATCATGGAGTGCGACCATCTGCTCCGGCGGGAGCTGATCAACGCCAACGCCGGCGTCACCATCGCTTCCCAGTCTGCCTCCTTTCGGCATCTGTTCAGCGAGAATATTCGTTTTCTGGATATCGAGGACGTGCATCACACCCGTGACATTGTGATGGTCCATCGGAAAGGACGGTATTTGAACCGCGCCTCCCGACAGTTCGCCGACTTTCTGAAGCAAAAATTCAGTCCCTAGCCCACCGATCTCGTTTCCATAACTTTGATATTATGGATTATTTCAAAAAGATGAATGGAATTTTATTGTTTTCTCTGATACAATAGTGCAAACGACCAGTACAGCACAGCGGAGGAGGCAAAAGCGATGCCAAAAAAGGAATTTTACCGCATTACAGTAGACGGGATCCCTTATGTGGTGGAGGTGGAGCCTATATACAGCGGTGCCCCGCAGCCCGGGCCTCCTTCCACTCTGGCCCCCTGGGTGCTTGCCCACCGTGTCGCCCATCTCCCACCCCGGTAAGCGGGCGCGCTGAGGGGGCAAACTCCTCGTCGGCCCCTTTGTAGGAAATCACAGCGGAAGATGCAGAAAGGCGCCCGCTCCCCCTATGGGGAGCGGACGCCTTTCTGTTCTGTCTGGGGCGGCGCATCCGTGAGGCGCCTGCTCTTTTTAAAAAACAGGGCGCCGCTAGATGGCGGCGCCCTGAAACAGGACAGTGCTTACTTGTGGTCCACGCTGTACATGTGCTCGATCAGCTCCAGGACCTTGTTGGAGTAGCCGATCTCGTTGTCGTACCAGGAGACGACCTTTACGAAAGTGTCGGTCAGGGCAATGCCTGCATCGGCGTCGAAGATGGAGGTACGGGTGTCACCCAGGAAGTCGCTGGACACCACGGCCTCGTCGGTGTAGCCCAGCACACCCTTCAGCTCACCCTCAGAGGCGGCCTTCATGGCGGCACAGATCTCCTCATACTTGGCGGGCTTGGCCAGGTTGACAGTCAGGTCCACCACGGACACGTCCAGAGTGGGGACGCGCATGGACATGCCGGTCAGCTTGCCGTTGAGCTCGGGGATGACCTTGCCCACGGCCTTGGCAGCGCCGGTGGAGGAGGGAATGATGTTGCCGGTGGCAGCACGGCCGCCGCGCCAGTCCTTCAAAGAGGGGCCGTCCACAGTCTTCTGGGTGGCAGTGACGGAGTGCACGGTGGTCATCAGGCCCTCAGTGATGCCCCAGTTGTCATTCAGCACCTTGGCGATGGGGGCCAGGCAGTTGGTGGTACAGGAGGCGTTGGACACGAAGTTCATGTCAGTGGTGTACTTGTCCAGGTTGACGCCGCACACGAACATGGGCGTGTCATCCTTGGAGGGGGCGGACATGATGACCTTCTTGGCACCGGCATCCAGGTGTCCCTGGGCCTTCTCCTTCGTCAGGAACAGACCGGTGGACTCCACCACATACTCCGCGCCCAGCTTGGCCCAGGGCAGGTCGGCGGGGTTCCGCTCGGCGGAGACGGGGATCTCCTTGCCGTTGACCACGATGGCGTTCTCAGTGCTGCCGATCTCAGCCTTGCAGATGCCGTGCATGGTGTCATACTTCAGCATATAGGCCAGATACTCGGCAGGGCACAGGTCGTTGATGCCCACGATCTCGATCTCGGGGTGGTCCAGGCTGGCCCGAAAGACCATGCGGCCAATGCGGCCAAAGCCATTGATGCCAACTTTAATGCTCATTGTAACTGTCTCCTTTATCAAGTTTTGGTTGCGCTCCACTATTATATCCCTTTTTTTCTGATTTTGGTAGTCTGTGTTTTGCATAGTTTTTTCTCTGTTTCTCCGTGGAAATTAGCCACCTCCGGGCATAGTAGGCCCTGCCTTCTGTTCTTTTTCCCCATGGATTTACACAGTTCGCCAGAATCTGCGCCCATGTTCTTGTTGATGCAGCGAATTTCTGATATACTAGGTCCTGTCCGGGCCGGGCTCACGCCCCGGCCCAGCGAAATTTTCCATTTCTAAAATCAGCCGCCCCGCAAATCCTATTGCGGAAGCGCTGCGCCGGTTTTGGAGCGGAGAGGAGGATCGGGATGTCTGAAGAACAGAGCTTTTTGGAGCAGCTCCCCCAGGCGGCGGTAGAGGTGCGGGACGGAAAGATCACCGCGCTCAACTCCGCCGCCCTCAGTCACCTGCCAGAGCTGGCCGTGGGGGACCAGCCGCCCCAGTACCTGGCTGCCCCGCTGGACAGTGCTCAGACTGCGGGAGCTTTCACCGGCGGCGGCGGCCTGTTCGTCTTTTCCAAGGTCTCTTCCCCCGGAGGGGTGCTGCTCCTGTTCCGCCCCGCCCCTGACTCCGCCCTCTCCCCCCAGCAGATGGACGGCTTTGCCCGCCAGCTCCGCGAGCAGATGGGGGGGCTGCTGAACAACCTTCAGCTCCTCTCCCAGGACCTGAGCGGCACCGGCTCTCCCACCGACCGGCGGCTGGCCTCCATCAACCGCAACTTTTATCAAATGCTCCGCCTGGTCAACAACCTGGAGTTCCTGCGGGATACCAAGTCCCAGTCCGGGGTGGCCTTTTCCCCGGTGACCATGAATCTGGCCGGCCTGTGCCGCCACACAGCGGAGGACACTGCCCCCCTGCTCGCTCAGGCCGGCATCCAGCTGCGCTATCAGTCGAGCACCGAAGGACTTCTGATCCCCGGCGACGCGGCCCTGCTCTCCCGTATGCTGCTGGGCCTGCTGTCCAACGCGGCTAAGGCGGCCCCCAGCGGGACCGTCCTGCTCACCCTGCGCCGTTGGGGAGACCGGGCCGTCCTGACCTGTACCAACAGCGGCTCCACTCCGGACGACGGACAGCTCTCCGCTCTGTTGGAGGGGGCCTCCCCCCACCTGCTCCCGGAGCCCGGAGAGGGGGCGGGAATGGGCCTGCCCATCATCCGGCACATCGTCGCTCTCCACGGCGGCACGCTGCTCCTGGAGCGCCGGGAGCCAGGCGGCCTGGCCGCCACCGTCTCTCTGCCCACCGGCCCCCTCTCCATGGATCTGACCCTGAGCACCCCTGCCCCGGAGCGGAGCGGCGGCCTATCTCCCCTGCTGGTGGAGCTGTCCGACGTCCTCCCCTCCTCTCTGTACCAGCCGGAGGACATAGAATAGCGCTGCCCGCCTCTCACAAGATCAGAAAACCACCGGCCAGGCCGGTGGTTTTTTTGATGCAGCAAACGGGCCCGGCAGCCGTTGGCTGCCGGACCCGGACCATTCTGTTCCCAGTATGGGGCCGCTCCCCGCTCAGGAGAAAAATCCCCCGAAGGGCCAGCCGTAATACTGGTTGTTCTGCTGAGGCTGCTGTTGCTGCTGGGAGGAAGTATCGGTGACTGTCTCCCGGGGCTGCTCGTCCAGGGTGAGGGACAGCTCCAGCTTCTCTCCGTTACGGAACACCGTCAGCGTCACGGTATCCCCTGCCTGATGGGTGGCCTTGGCAGCCTCCAAGTCCTGGAAAGTGACCACGTCGTCCTCATCCATGGCGGTGATGATGTCCCCAGGCTGCAGTCCCGCCTTGGCGGAGCAGGAGCCGTCCTCCACTGTGGCCACATAGACACCCAGCACCGCGTTGGTGACGCCGTACTGCTGCGCTACAGAGGCCGACATGGTCACGCCGGTAATGCCCATGTAGGGCTTTCCGGTAACATAGCCGTACTGGATCAGGTCGGAGATGATGTTCTTCACATCGTTGATGGGGATGGCGAAGCCCAGGCCCTCCACATTGGTGCCGGAGCTGGAGGTGCTGTATTTGGCGGTGGTGATGCCGATGACCTCCCCGTAGCTGTTGAACA
>OGUJ01001198.1_pt1 | contig 16250 bp, 10 predicted proteins | sample 1573661 | NCBI WGS metagenome assembly OGUJ01 (sample SAMEA2581933, study PRJEB24529) | metagenome | biome: Human gut stool | place: China | collected 2011
TGAGCGACTGGTATCCGGTCTATCAAATTAATGCTTATATCAAACAGGCAGATAAGATGGCACAGATTTATTCGGATTTGCATCAGAACATTCAGGATAAATTTAATGAGGCCGGCATTGAAATTATGTCACCGCACTATATGGCAGTTCGGGATGGGAATGAATCGACAATTCAGAAAGGCGCTGTGAAAAACAGCGGTCCTGCGAAGACAGCGGAGCAGGGTGATGTATCGGAAAAGGCATAGAGTTACGTCCCGATGATGATTGCGCATCCGGAGAACACTAATAAGATGAAGTAAGTAGCTGACTATTGGTTGGCTGCAAACGTATATTATCCCACAAAATAGGTTCAAGGGTAATTATATAAAGAAGCGTCCCTTTCATCGCGAAAGGAACGCCTCGGGTTGTGTGTTTTTTCACTGAGAGTAGAATTTATATCATCAAGAGAATTTATTTCTTTCGGGTCACCGTATAAAGTATATTCCCTTTTTTATCTATCATACGAAGGTTGAGCTCTTTTTTGTCGATAGAGCAGACAGAGAAACCCGGTTCGGGGCTGCAGAACTTTGTACCTTCGATAGGTTCCACTTTGCGTGCCAGTGAGCCGGAGGAGTTAACGACATAATCGATGTCACTTCCCGGAACCCGGATATGCTGGAAGTTATGGATGTGTCCGCAGATGTACATATCTACCTTGTGCTTGCGTAAGATGGTGTCAACCCGTTTCTGCATGTCCAGTCGTTCGCTTTCCTCTTTGGGAGTATAAGCGTAGATGGGATGGTGTCCGGCTACGATAACCCAGTCTTCTTTTGCATTGGCAAGCACAGATTCCAGCCAGGATAGTTGCTTGTTGACATCCTGTTTGCAGGCATCGGGATATTTATCACTTTCCTGGCGGTATTTCTCAATCAGAGGAGTCGTGTCAATCCAGACGATGCGGATGGTGGCACCTTTCTCTTCGAATGTTTGGGTGTAATAACGGGCGGGCATTGTCCAGCGGCGGCTGATATGGGTGTAATCCAATACGGCTTGCGTGTTTCCGCGATATTCATGGTTTCCCAGGATAGGGAACCAGTCGATCATTAGTTCCGGATGGGAGTAGATTAATTCGTAGTTGGTCATCCACAAAGGGTCGTTCACGCTGCGAACTCCTTCGAAGTGATGGACATCTCCGGTGGCCAGAACAAATTCAGGACCGATCTCTTCGCCCATCGTACCCATTAATTCGGCTATTGGCTTTTGGTCGTAATATCCGTTGCGGCCTAAATCATTCGCTACGTAGAAGTTAAACTTCTTGTCAAATATAGAGTAGTCCGTCAACTGTGCCTGAACGAATGTACAGACGGAGACTAATGCGAGAATCAATAAACTCTTAATTTTCATATTCATATTCTGTTGTATATTAGTTGTTTATATATAGATAGTTATTCTGAATCTTTTGGCTTGTTGGTTTAAAAGGAAGAGAACGTTTCTTTTAAACCAATGCTCTGTTCCTTTTAAACCAACGGGGGCTTCCTTTTAAAGGAATGAATATCGTTGTTTGGCTCGCATCAGAAGTTCACTTTTACGCCGGCGTTTATCTTTACACCGTAGTGTTCAGACTGCATGGTACGGTCTTTAGTGCCCTGATAATAACGCAATGGTTGGTTCAATAAGTTGGTAGCATCTGCGTAGAATGTTGTTTTGAACTTCTTGCCGAATGTATAGCTTGCGTTCAGGTCCATATAGTTCACGGCATCATAGTAACGGTCTAGTGCGGCAACTTCTCCCATTTCGTCGATAAAGCTGGATGCAAAGTTGTAGGAGAGACGTACGTTAAAACCTTTCTTTTCGAAGTAGAGTGAGGCGTTTGCCGTATGTTCGGGAGAACCGGGTAAGGAGAGGTCTTTCTCATTTTCGCGCCCTTCGAAATTGAAGTTGTTCACTTTGGTGTGAGTGTAGGTGTATGTACCGTAAAATCCGATGCATTTCAATGCCGGAGCGATGAAGCTGAAATCACGTTGATAAGCCAGTTCCACACCAAGCAAGTCGGCATCACCTGCGTTTTTGGGTTGGGTGAACTTCTTGTATTCATTGTTTTGGTAGGTATAGTCACCAATCACCTGATCGACAATGAAATCGTTGATTTTCTTATAGAAGATACCTGCACTGACCAGACCGACGCTCTTGAAATAGTAATCGGCACTTAAATCGAAGTTGTATGAGAGGGTGGGAGTCAGGTCAGAATTACCCATCACGAGTTCATTGTCGCTGCGGTTGATATTGACACATGGAATTAATGCGGAATATTTGGGGCGGCTCAATGTTTCTGTGAAAGAGGCGCGAACTTTGAAATCATCGGTCACATCGTATTTCAATAATACGCTGGGGAGCCAGTTGACATAGTTGTTTTTATGATCTCCGGTCGGTTCAAGCGTTTCGTTTTCCTCTTCATCCACCATCCAGTTCCAGCCGTCGTATTTGATATGAGTGGCTTCCATGCGGAGACCCAGCATCATTTTTAGTTTCTTTCCCAGGTTTTGGTCGAAGCGGAAAAAAGCGGAAGTCACATTCTCTTTAGCATGATAGTTGCCGGAAGATTCTTCGAGCACCTGTTCACCCTCCATGTTTTTCAGGTCGAGCGAACCCAGATATTCTTTGGATACGAAATCGGTGGCTTTATACTGATTGCCGGGCATGAAGCCGTCGCGAATCTCACTCGTGAGGTTGTCCATATACGCTGTTTTGTATGCATCCTTGTAGGCGTCTGCGTAGTCGTAGACGGTTACATCGCGATTTTTAGTCTTGGATGCATATTTGGCTCCGAATTTCAGGCTGTTTCCATAGATTCCGTTGGCCAGCGGCAGTTCGAAATCTACTTTGAACTTCAGGTCTTTTTCGTAGATTTCCTGGTTGCTTTCGGTTAGTTCTTTCACTTTCCATTTTCCTCTTTCACCGTCCACTTCTCCGTTGTGCAGGTTTACATCGGTTGTCACATACGGAAAACGGCCGCCTGCATCCACGATGTCAAATCCGAGAAAGTCTTGTTTCAGATTGAAGTATCTTTCGTTCGGACGGTCTTCGCTGGCACGTGCGTAAGAAGCTCCCCAGTTCATTGACAGTTTGCCGAACTGATGTTCTCCGCCCAGGCTGAAATCCATTGTCTGTTGCAGTTCCAAGCGGGCGTTTTTGTTGTTGGGAGTACCTCCCTTAGTCTCTATTTGGGCAGATTGCTGCATTTCGCCTTCATCGTCCGGTCCTGTTTTGTCGAGGTCTTTGTAGGTGACGCGATAGCGGTTTTCCCAGTCGTGACGGCGGTTGTAGATGCCTTGCAGTGTCAGTCGGTGATTCGGGTTTATTTCGTAATCGAAAGCCAGTGAGTAGCTTTGGCGTTCACGTGTCACGTAGTACTGGCGTTTTTGTGCTTCTACCATTACTACTTCTCCTTTCTTATTCACATCGTATTCAAATTCTACATCATCCGAACCTACCGGAGCATTTTGATAAGAAACGGCTGCCATCATTCCCAATTTGTCGTTGAAGAAGCGGTCGCCATAAGTGAAACCCAGGTTCAGTTGGGCTTTCTGGCTAATCCAGTTGTATCCGGTTCCTGCTGTGGCACTGATGGTTCGTTTATAAGGAGTACTTTTAGTAATCAGATTGATAGAACCGCCAATGGCATCTCCATCCATATCCGAGGTGACTACCTTGCTTACTTCGATGGTTTGTATCATATCGGCAGGAATAAGGTCGAGCTGCACATTACGTGTGTCGCCTTCGGCAGAAGGGAGACGGTTGCCGTTGATTGTTACAGAACTAAGATCGGCCGAAGTTCCGCGTACTTGTCCGAAGCGGGCTTCTCCCTGATCGTATTGTACGTTAATACCATTGATACGCTTCAGTGCGTCTCCGATATTGGAGTCAGGGAATTTACCCACCTGATCGGCTGAAACGACATTGGTGATCCCTAGTGTGTTCTTCTGCGAGTTGATGGCGCGGCGTTGCCCCTGAAAAGCTCCGCCTACTACTACCTCTTGCAGTTCGAGTCCTTCATTCAGGATTACGTCTTTTTCGAGTGTCTTTCCGGCCGGAATGGTGATTTTCATTTCAACGGGTGAGTAGCCTACGTAGCTTACTTTTACGGTGTATGTGCCCGGAGTAAGATTGGCGAAAGTATAATAACCGTTGACATCACTGGTCACCCCGGTATGTAGCTTTTCGATATAGATGGATGCTCCCGGAAGGGTCTGTTTGGAAGTATCTACGATGCGTCCGCGGATAGTGCCTTGTTTGACTACGTTCACTTTTTCTTCTGCGAAAGTGTTACCGCTTGTGCTCATGACCAAAAGAACAAATGAGACAAATTTCAAAAATCGTTTCATAAATGTTAGCGTGCGTTAATTATTTGCTGCAAAAGTAGAGGGTTGACGTTTCTTACTTTTTACAGTTGGTTGAAGAACGCGTAACAAATATGCTACGTTTGTATTACAGCTTCCGGAACCGGTGATTGACGGGTTTTCTATCCTGGGAAACTATGGATTTTGCGGAAATGCATAGGCTGTATCAGATTATATCAGGATTGGGCTCCGGTATTACTGTTGTGTTCCGTATAATGAATATCAAAACGTCCGTTAGTCAGCCGTTTGCCGTTACCGAATGTGACACTGATAATTTTCATTTCTGTGTCGAAACGGCTTATGAAAGCTGTTCCGTCTTCCAGCTCTTCTCTTCCGAACTCTATATCGGTAATCGTTGATTCTTTGCCTTCTTGGGGCGATAAAATAGTGAAAGATAGATTGATACCGGGCTTTACGGAAACACTAACAGAGAGTTTGTCTTCTTCTGTGTAATAGTGGAATGAATCATACGTCCATACATACGAGTGTCCCCAATTCAGGTATCGCCCTCCCACATAAATCCAGCCGTCCATCAGGCAACCGAATGTGTTGGCTCCTGTAGTGGTGGCAGAAGGCAAAACGGTGATGTCGATCGATTCATCTTCCGTTTCTTTACAGCTCCAGAGGCTGATGATGGAAAAGAGAATGAGTATATATTTCTTCATAGTGCTTTTTTTAGTGGATGTTAGAAATAATAGGATAATCCCGTAGTGATGTTTAGTCGCGTGAGGTTGACATCATCATTTGAATTGAGTTTTACAGTAACCTTTTCTTCGTGATAGTAAGTCCTTATTCTAAGTAGCTCACTATACATATATTGTACTCCTAAACTGACTCCCAGGTTGGAATTCAGCTTATAGGTAAGATTGGCATTGGTGAGGAGACCGATAGTGAAGGCTCTCACTTTTCGTGTGTTGCCGAATACCTCGCTGTTGTTCCGCAGAATGACTCCGCCGGGACCGGTTGTCACCCGGATTTGCCAATGTTTGGTATTGGCATTACACATTCCGATTTGCGTGCCGATGAAATGAACCCATAAATGGTCTTTTCCTTCAGGATGGCTTCCTTTGGAAGAAAATCCGGTGTAGATTCCTCCGAAGATAAAGCGTTTGAGAGGACGGAAATGGTATTGTCCATCCCAGCTTACGCCTTGTGCAAGTGTACGTTGGTAGCTGTGGATACTTAACGTTAGTGTGGGAGGATTATGAAACATCACACCGTAGCCGGCATGGAACGAGAACTCATGTCGCTCAAAATCTCTCTGTGAGAAAAGTGGAGTGTGACAGGACAGAGTGAATACGATTAATAATAGAATCGCTTTTATGGGTGTTTGATTCATCTGAATTAGTTTAGATTGTGTTTCTTTTCGCAAAAATAGCAAATAGTTCAGACTTTCTCACAGCGGATGATAACTTTTTGTCCATTATTTAATGTGCTGGCAAATAAGTAGGTATCTCCTCCCTCTGTCAGATGGAGCCGTTTGCGAAGTTCGGCTACTGTGGCGGGAAAGTTGCGGACAGTCACATTTGCTTTTTTCAGGTCTGCCAGATTCTCTTTTACTTCTTTTTTATTGAAACTGCACTGGTTGACAATCCGGAAGATTCTTCCGGGGAAGTTTTCAATAAAAGTATCGGAGGTATAAAGATGACTGTTGGGATGCAGTTTCCGGACGGGGTAGGCTGCGGCAATGCTGCGGAAGGCACCGGCTTTCAGAAGAGATGCATTCGGTTCGTAAAGGTAATCGCCTAAAGAATCGGTATAAGTACATTGGCTACGCTGCTCCTGTTCGCGGGTGAATACGAAGTGCTGTTCTTCTTGAGTCCCTTTCGTGAAGAGGTTTACACAATGAATGGTGATTTCCGCCGGTGATGTTTGTCCGAGTAGGATGAGTAGTTCCTTACATTCGTTGTTGACGGATAGGATATGAACTTCCTGTGTATGTTTCAGCTCTTTCAGTGCCAATGAAAGATCGAGCATGGGAGAGAGTTTTATCATTATCCGGCTGGCTTTGCTAAGCAGAAGATCTTCAAGCTCGGCTACGTTCGGTTCGCAGTCGGCGATGGAGACCGTTTTTCCGCCGTGTTCATTGCGGCGGGCAGGGTCGAGGAAGATACAATCTACGGGGGACATTGTTTGCAGATAGGCTACTCCATCCTCATTTCTTACGTTTATATGGTTTAGATTCAGGATGGGAAAGTTGTGTGCCGCTATTTCACAAAGCTCTTCCTGGCGTTCTACATAAGTGGCGGACTTGAATCCGGTGGCAAGAAAAGAACAGTCTATGCCGAAGCCTCCGGTGAGGTCGGTCAGCGAATCTCCCTGAAAAAGACGGGCTTTGTAGCGGGCAGTGATTTCAGAAGAGCATTGCTCTAGCGACAGATGTTTCGGATACCATATCTCTTCTATTTCTCGCCATGAAGGAATCTTTTCGGCGGCAACCTGTCTTCCTGCAATTTGGGTGATGGCAGTCGGCATATTTATATCCGGATACTTTTTAGCTTGTAAAGCTAGTGTACGTACATCGTCCGATGAATGTTCGCGGATAAAAAGTTGAGTTTCGGGGGAGATTTGTATCATGGCGTTATTGTGTTATAGGATATTACAATGAATCGTTGAGCACCGGTTATGATCTTGCTGAGCGCCGATTTATGGTATTAACTTATATTTCTGTCTGGCTACATCCCGGCTGCAAAAATTGAAATGCCACCACTCGCTGGGTAATGCACGAAACCCGGCTTCTTTCATTACTTTTCGCAGCAGTATCCGGTTCTGACGTTCTGTTTCACTCATTTTTCCGTTATGTACCAGTTCGTTTTCGTTTGTGATGTGTGCTTCCACACCTAAATGGTCTACTTGGGTTCCCATAGGTAAAGGCTGCCCTAAAGAGTCTTGAATACTGATGTCTACTGCCAGTCCGTAGTTGTGTAGTCCGCCTCCACGGTTTGGGTTAGAGACATATTTGTATTTGGATGTTCCTTTCACTACGTTCCACATCTTCTTTTGTACCGACATGGGGCGGGCTGCATCGTAAATGATAAGACTATAAGACGGGTGAAGCTCTTTCAAGGCTTTTTGTGCTTCTATAAGAGCGTATGCCGCATCCGGATGCAAATAGGCTTCCGTTAAGTTGTCGTAAAGCACTTCGCCAGTGAAATTATCAGCTTGCGTATACATTAACTTAACAACGAGGCTGCTATCCAGATCGGTTACGTTGACGAGTCCCAGTGAATCCATGTAGAGAGCCATTGCGCTTCGCTTTGGCGGTGGCGGTAAGACGGTGGCACTTTCTTCGCCGGATTGCATATCGTCCGTCGTATATTCATATTCCGTCAGGGCGGGGTTCTCCTTTTCCTTTTGGCTGGAAAAGAAGGAGCATCCTGTCAGCAGCAAACAGAAGATAGCTAAACTATATTTTAGAATAATCATTCAACCTTTTGTATTTAGTGTGCCAAAGATACTTCTTTTTGGCTTTTGCTCCAATAAGCTACCTTTAAATCCTGATTGTTTAAGTGGTCAGGTCGTGCCACTATATTGGCACAGTTATGCCTCTACGTTGGCACAACTTTGCCACTTCGATGGCACAGCCGTGCCAATACGGTGGCACAAAGTAAGAGATTAAGTAGTTGCAACAATCTTCTTAATGTTGGATATTAGCCACTGCTTTCTTCAGATTAGCGCCCCCTTTCCAAACATCCAACAGGTGCAAAACCTGTTCGTCTTTGGCTTTGCTGTGGTTGATTGATAACAGTTCCGCATAGATCTCCAACAACTTCTTTAAATCTTTGATCGGCTTCTCCGGAAGTCCGGCCAGCATTGCTACGATTAGATTCTCCAATTCCCGGTTGTGCAGGGGACTGACATTCATCATTTGTTGCTGTATCAGGTCGGTGAGTCTTTTCAGCGGTCCCCAGCCGGTATGTTGATGTGAACCTAAGATTTTACCTATGCGCTTACTGTCTATGCATCCTTTGCCGACACGGTCTATCCAGATTTCGGCGGCATAAGAACGGGAAGTCTTATCTGCTACCAACATACAACTGGCTTCCAGTATGTAAGACGCCTCATGCCAGGTGTGTCTTAACTGATGAAGTGCTTCGATGGTGGCTTTGGTGATGCCTATTTCCCTAACCTCATTTAACATCGGATCGTAAATGGCACTGCGGATACACCATACTAATAATGGTTCCGGCATATTGGGAGTTAACCATGCTAAACGTGGCAAGTCATTTTGTATATCGTCGAAGCGCTCTATCAGCGGATACATTTCGACCACTAACGGATGCGAATCGTATGAATGGTAACTGATTCTCTCATTATATTCATCTTTATTGACGACATGAGAGTTTTTGCTTTCCGGAATATCGAAAGTAAGAGTTGCGGAGGTCCATTCTACTACTTGCTTGTTGTAATCGGTATATGAGTGAGTACGCAGATAAGTTCTCCACGTAAAGTTTCCAGTCAGGAACTCGCGTGGACCTTTATTGTATGAGAAATCTTTGAATTCGGAGTAGATTGTTTCCGGCGACTTGATTAGTCCTGCTGTCATCCACCAGGAAGGATGGGTGAAGGGTGCTTGAGGGAGTGCGTTTTCTGCTCCCAACAAGAAAGAAAGTAAACGTTGGTATTCTCCCTTTAAGTCTTGAAGGAGGATAGGGAGCTCTTGTGATGAATCATCCAGTGCCATTCGCGAGAGTGCCGTTTGCATATCCATATCGTCTGGCTCGGCGTTTGCCTGCTGATATTGTTTTAATCTTTCTATCAGGGTTGCCGGGGCAATAAACATAGGCATATGGGTGGGAGTGGACAATAGGGGTAAAGGTTTCTCCTTACTCTCCAAAAGATCTAGTGTCCGGCATAATAGCTGCTTGTGAACAGGGAATTTCTCTTTTTGGTTCGTTTTCTGACGGATGGTGAGTTTCTGCAGATTACGATAGTTCCATTTACCTTTCTGCAGTTCGTCTTTCTGTACCATTTTCTGATGCAAGTCACTTAGCTCTTTTGCTTCTTTAGGGAAGCGTTTAACCAGTAGCTTTGCATAGTCAAGGAGGAAAGTTGCCATTAGTTGGTCTAATAGGCCGTTTCGTGAACTTCCTCCGCTTATCAGTAGTTTGTAAGCGCGTTGAAGGATGGGTGTCCATTGTGAGATTTGTTTTGTGTCTTGTTGATGGTCCCATTGCACTAAGGCGCCGAGGAGCAGGTCGAAATGATAGATCTCGTTCCCATCCAGCACTTGGCTGGCAAGAAATAGCAGGTCTTCGGGGGAAGCAATTTCCTGTATTCGGTTGTCCTCACGGATGATGGGGAGTATCGGTTCATACATGAAAGAGGCGGAATTGTTGTCGGGCTGTCCGAAGTGTGCGGGAGTCGCCTTATTATGGGCAGAAGTATCGTCAGACTCGTTATTCTCCAGATAAGCCTTCAGTTCTTTTTTAGTGTTTGCCAACATCGTTTCTGTATATACGGAGAGTGCTTCTCTTAATGTGGCAGATTCCGTCTCTCCATACGCCAGGATCAGTTTGACTATTTTGCTTTGAGTAGATTCTTCCCGGCTCATCAACCCTTGTGCGGCAACACAACAGATGGCGTCACGAAATTCTTTTCTTTCTTTTGCCAGTTTATTGAGTACGGCCAATGTGTTTTGGTGAATTGCCTTCACATCTGAAGCGAAAAGAACGGAAGTCTGACTTAGAAACTCTTCGATCCGAAATTGCGGATGATTGCATAAGCCCTTCAGCAGTCCGAGCATGATATTGACCGGGCGGCTGTGAGGGGCGGACAGGACGGCTAATATTTCCGGTTGTAACGCGAGTTGTTCTTCTATGCTGGGGGTAAGTGCGGTAAACATGCCTGCAAACCAGCCGCATAGGTTCTTGTTCATATTTCGGTTGACAGCGAGCAGAGATTCTCTTAATACACGCATACGGTCTAGTTTCCCGTTTTCGATAAGATATTTGTAAGGATAGTAGGGGTGTCCGCCATTTCGGTTATCCATCCAGTTCTGTCCACAGTCGTACTCAAAGAGATACCAAATATGTTCTTTAAGTGTGATTTCGCGTTTTTGCAGTATAGCAGTGGTGTTGATGTAGCTTACCAGATAACCCGCAATGGTTTGTGGAGAAGGTGTCACAGTAAGTATTCCCTGCTCTATCCAATCCATCAGGACTTCGTAATCCATTCCGTAGAAACCGCCGAATTCTTTGCCTTCACCTTCTTTGAAGAAGCTGTCGAGCCAGGAGGGGACGTACCACGGGATCAATTCATTCAGTTGCTCGGTGTTGATTCCCCATTGGTGTTTACGGAATTCTTTCAGCGAATAGATAACGAGAGCGGTAAGATTGATGATACGATGCTGTGCGGAAGTCCCCCGTGTACCGTATGTGTTCTCGTTAAGTTGCACGAATTTACTGTAGTATTCTTCCAGTTTGTTCAGGCGGGGTACCAGGCTCTTTCGTTCTTCCTGTGTGAGTCCTTGCAGAAAGGGGATGATGGCATCACCCTGTTGCTTTTCTACTATTTCGTTGAGGCGTTCTTCTAGGGTCATAATCATGAATTAATTATAGTTTGTTGAGTGAAGTGGTCACTTTCTTCAAATTGCTGTTCGTTGCCCATTCTTGCAGGCGTTGCAAGAGTTGTTCGTTTGTAACTTTGCTGCGGTTGATGGTCAATAGTTCCAGATAGAGTTCGAGCAGTTGTTTGAGTCCGGTGACGGGTTTGTCGGGCAATCCGCTGATAAATACAGTGAGCAGTTCTTCCAGTTGGCGGTTGTGGAAAGCGCTTCGTTTGTACATGCTTTCGTACACTTGTGTGGTGAAGCGTTTTAACGGAGCAAGTTCCATGTTGATAAGCCGGGCCAGGATTTCTCCTACCCGGTGGTTGTTTATTCTTCCTGTGGAGAGTCCTTCTATCCATAATTCTGCTGCATAGGAACGGACTGTTTTGTCTACAAAAAGCAGCGAGCCGCTTAATAGGAGTAGACTCATTTCTTTGAGCGGGCAATGGAAAGACAACAACATGCGTAAGGCACAGGCAAGGGTGCGTTTGCTGTCTTCCTGTGGACTGCCGAAAGCCATGTAATGGGAGATAATTTGGGCTATCAACGGTTCCGGGCGGTTAGGGTAGCAACACAATAGAGGTTCCATGTAGCGGGAGTCATCCATGTTGTATTTGCTGTTAATAATCAGATGTTCCTGCCATAGCTGATGGCTGTTGCGTTCGATATATTTGTGCCATTTGTGAGAATCAAGTTGAAGCAGGCGTCTGTCCGTTTCGTATGAGTTTTCTTTAGGTTTCACTTCTTTCCACTCGTAGTCTCCTGTCAGATGATTGTGTGGCAATGTGTTACAGGAGAAAGACTTGAATGCTTTAAATTCCGTCTCCGGTGCTTTTACCAGTCCGGCGGCTATCCAGGCGGTTGGATGGTTGTAGGGCGGTTCGGGTTGCGTGTTTTCGTCCAATAAGAACAGACAGAGATGCAGGTACTCATCTTGTAACAGTTGCCGGGCGGTGGCGATGGCTTCTTCTTTGTCTTCCATGGCACAACGGGCAATAGCCAGTTGGAAATCCCACGAACAAGGTTTCTTTCCTGCTTCCTGGTATGCGGCAAGCCGGCGTATCAGTTCGGTGGCTTGTAGGTATGCCGGGGTATGGGTGGGAGTAGAAAGCAATGGCAATGAATTTCCTCCTTTTATTTGGCGGATCACATTCAGCCATAACTGTTGGATAGGTATGAAACAGGTTGCGTTGCTGTAACCGGGTTTCCAGTCAGCAAGTCGTTTGAAGGAACGTTCGTCGTAAGCTCCCCTGTTTTTATCTATTCCTTTCAGTTTCTCTTCCAGCCGGGTGAACATGTTTCTCAAAACTCCTGTGTTGGAGTTGTCTGTCTGTGCCCATAAGCGTTGGTATTCCAACAGGAAAGTGGCAAGGAGATCTTCGTATGGTTCCCAACTATTGGCAACAATATTGGCTGCCCGTTGGAAAATAGGTTCCATCCGGTTGAGGTCTTCTTTATCCAGTTGGGGATGGAAAGCAATGATAGCGGCAATCGTTGTTTCTATCTCCCAGTTCTCCTCCATGTCGAACAAACGGCTAAGCTGAAACAGGAAATCTTCTTTGTTGGTAGGGAATGGAATACGGTTGTCTTCCCGGCAAATGCGGATGGCTTCCAGAGGTGGCTCTTCGGAGAGGAGGGAGTTTTCGGTACTATTTTCATCTGTACTATTTCTTTCTGTATTCTCTCCTTCTGTATGAAGAATGTCTTTTGTCACACTTGTATCTGTTGCATTTGCTTCTTCTGCAAGGTGTGGTTCTGTAGACTGTGAATCTATAGACTGTGGCTTGAAAGATGCGAGTATCGCTTGCACGCTTTGAAACATCTCCGGTTGATAAGACTGTAGTGTTTCTTGGAGATTGGACGAAGAGGCATCCCCATACTTTGAAATAAAGTTGGCAGCTTTCTTTTGCAGGCTTTCGTCCTTCTTCAAGAATAGTTGGCAGAGAGTGATACAACAAGGCTCTTTCATCTCGGGATGTTGCGCAACGATCTTTTCAAAGATGGAGTAAATGGTTAATAGCGAGTTTTTGGGACTGGAGAAGAAAAGGGTGGTTGCCCGTTCGATGAATTCCTGATAACGGAATCCTTCTTCGTCTGCAATGCTCTTCAACTGTTGCAACATTATATTTACCGGCTTGGTGTAGGAAGAAGTGAATGTTTGCATGATCTCTTCCTGTAAGGATAACGATTCTCCGGTGGTCGGTTGCAGCGTTTCAAAGAATCTGGCAAACCATCCTGCCATGTCTTTTTTGAAGCTCCGGTGAAAAGTGGCGAGGGTGGCTCTTAGTAGCCGTTCTCTATCCAGATGGCCGTCCAGTGAAAAGCGATAGAGGGCCGCGCTGATACTTTCATCCCGTATTGTGATTCCTTTTTTATAAGCATTTTTGGCACAATCATCCTGATAACCGATGATTGATTCGTGTTCGAAAAGCGTCCAGATGTGTTCTTTCAGTGTAATATCCCGTTTGAGTAGTAGTTCACTGTTGAAAGTATCGTCTCCTTTGGGATTCTTATTTCTGATGCGGGTAATCCAGGGGAGTACATGTGCAATACGGCTTGGAGCGATTTCTTTGAGGTAACCCATATCCATGAGCTGCATCAGTTCTTCGTAATTGAGATCGAAATTGAACCATGTTTTGTCATCGTTGATAAAATCTGTCAGCCAGGCAGGGTTGTAAAGCGGGAGTAGTTTGCAAAGCATATCAAACTTTACATGATATGCCATATCCATCTCCCGTCTGTTGGCACATACAAACTGTACTGCCGATAGAAAATGTGCCCGTGCCGCACTACAGGTTGTCTCACTGCTGAAACCAGCGAACCTGCCTTTTATCCATTGCAATTCCCGGATAAGCGGCAGCAACTTCCGCCTGTCCTTCATTGGCAACTCCAATAATCTCTTGATAAAAGGGATTAATATCTTCTCTTCATTCTCCGGAGTATCCACATAGGCTTTGGATAACTTCTCCAGTTCTTTTTTTAGTTCTTCCATTGCGCTAGTTTCTTTACTGCCAGAATATGTTTGCAAGCTCCCCGTTCTCCCTGATTACTGCTGAACCAAGTGCAAGTGCAACGTTCTTTTTCGTTCTCCCTGTCCAGAATGACGGTATGCCTCACTCCTCCGCTTCCTGTAACACGGGCTTCCGTCCGGTTGCCATCATTCGCAATGATTTCTACTTTGTCTTCTTCCAGCAACTTTTCTGCAGCTATCATTCGCGGGTTGAGGCTCAAAATACGTTCGGTTTTGAAAGGCAGGCGGCGGTAGAAGAAACTGTTTTCATCCAAATCGAATCCCAGCAATCCCATTGCTGCCAATCGTGCCGAGAGAGAATCTACCTTATCCAGGTCAATATGTTCTTCTATGGCAAAAAGCGTAGGGTTGAACTGTTGGTTGGCGTAACTGTATTTATCCATCGCCTCTATCCATCTTTCAGGTACGTCTTCGAGCAAAGATTCCAGTGCGGCACCTTCTCCGGAGAATCCTCTCCAACATTCGCGGGAAAGGGAAAGACTGAAGCGGACCGGACCGAAATAGAGTTGCCAGATAGTAGATTGCATAGTAGGATGTGCAAATACTTTCAGTTCATCGGCAAAGGGAAGCAAAGGTTCAAGCAAGCGCAAACGGTGGAGTCCTCCGATGCAGATGCCATTCATACTTTTCACCGGTGAAAAGGCCGGTTTTTGACCGCGCATCACTAAAAAATAGTCACATTTCACACTACTTTTCGGTAGTGTCTGGAAGAGTTGTAAGGTTTGTATGCGATTGAAGGAATAGACCTTTTCGGCAACGGATTGATAAATCTGTACCGTAGTCAGTCCCTTTATCCATTTTACGGGAAGAGGTACTTTTCGCTCTATCACCTTCTCACCTTTATTATAGAGTCCCACTTCTTTGGGGCCGACCGACATTACTACATTTTCTTGTCTGCCTATTCCTCCTAAAGCGGAAATCATTCCGGGATTAAAATCTACATTCGTTGTCCCGTTTTCCAAGAATTCTCCGTTGTGTCCATCAGGAAGTACATCGACCCTGGCGTATACACCTGCACAATTAGAAAATCCTTCAAAGCGCAGACGGTTATTTCCAGCTGTTACAATCGGATCTTTCAGCATTGTAAGTTGTGCCGGTGTCAGGTTGAAACTGGACTGCACAACATTGGATAACGCAATGAGGCAACGTGCCGTCATATAAGGTTGCGTCAGCTTTCCCCAAAAGAAACAGGGGGCTTCTCTCTTTTCTATTTCGCTATATTTGGCAAGAAACAGTTCGTCCTGATCGGCCGACCGTTGCAATGTGGAAGGAGCTGCATATTGATAAGAAATAGTATCAGTCATAGATAATAAATTGGTATTTGGTTGTACATTGCCCAAATATAGAAATTAATTCTTATGTGAAAAAAGAAGTAGGAGAATTTACATCACTTTGGAATGTGTGATATTATAAAATATCGCCGAAAGACTAATTTATCTCTCTTTTTGTACTGACTATGAGATACAATTCTTTATAGTTGGATACAATTTTTTATACATAAAACAATTATTCTTTATAACTATTCTTAAATTATGCGTTCCTTTTTGCCATAAAGTGAAATTATCAACAGTGAGATTGAAAAGCAAATCAACGGACAGACCAAGACGGCGTTGTTGCAGAATACAATGGCTGCCGAGTTCAACCAGATACACAAATGGGAGAAGAAGTACAACAGCTACCTGAAATCAGTGAACGGCTATGCCTCTTCGCTGAAAGCCTGTACCCATCTGTATGATGATGGCGTGAAGATTTTCATCACGCTCGCCAAGTTGAAGACAGCCATTAAGAACAATCCGCAAGGCATCGTGGCAAGTATGAGCATGAACAACCTGTATATCGAGACGGCAACGGAACTGGTATCGGTTTTCAATCTGTTGAATGATGCCGTGGCAAAAGGAGGAACGGAGAATATGTTGACAGGAGCAGACCGTTCGAAGACTTTGTGGGCATTGAATGATAAGTTGTCAGCATTTCAGAAGAAGCTCAACAAACTGTATCTGAGCATCCGCTACTACACCATGAGTGATGTGTGGAACAATGTCACGGCAGGGATGATAGACAGAAGTAATGGTGAGATTGCCACCCAAGCATTGGGGCGGTGGCGGAGAGCTGCCCAAGTCAGTACACCATAATTATATAAAAGCATTCGAGTATGAGAACATGGATATTTTGCTTTGGCATCATGTTGCTTTCTGTCTGCAAGATGCAAGCCCAGAACGACCCTGTGTTGGCAGGAATGATATACGCATATACAGACAAGGCTGAAAAGGAGTTTATTGATAAAAATAATTGC
>OGUJ01001207.1_pt1 | contig 16184 bp, 13 predicted proteins | sample 1573661 | NCBI WGS metagenome assembly OGUJ01 (sample SAMEA2581933, study PRJEB24529) | metagenome | biome: Human gut stool | place: China | collected 2011
GTTTTATACTGCTGTTTTGGTATTGGTGGTGGATAGTAGTTCTGCCCGGTAACTTTCTCCTGATTAACAATGTACCGCAATGGTCGTCCTTACATCTTGGCTATTTAGGTGCAATGTTTTTGTTTATTTGTGTATTTATTCTTGCACGATACAGGAAAGCCCGTGTACAGGCATTGTTGAACCGCTACCGCCGCTCTAAGCATATCAGCGCATTACAGGCATATTTTCTGTTCCTGCTGCCCTTTGTACTTTTCTTCTTAGAAACATGGCTGTTCGATGAATGGGGTTGGACGGATTGCGTGAGGTGGAACAAATGATATGTCATTCATATATAAAACATCAGATATGGAACAACGGATTACATCATTATTGCTGCCCGCTCCCGAAGCGGAGCTGGAAGCGTCCTGCAAGGAACTGGACGAAAAGGTAACATGGCTGCTGCACAACAGCCGGAAAATGGACAACTACTTGGAACTTGAACCGTTCAGCAAGGACGGGCGGCTGTGCGCCCACGTGTGCGACACGCTCAAGAGCCTGCCGGAAACGCCGACACTGGCGGCATACAAGGACTACAAGGCAATCATTATCCTGCTGGGTATGTCCACCACCCATTACGCCATACTGGACGAACTGGCGGAACAGCACCGCAAGCGGGACGACATACCCGAACTGACCGCCTACTGCGATGCGCTCCACTGGATGCGACCGGGACGGCAGTACCTCTGCAACGTGTACAACACGGTATGCCACGCTTTCCACCTGCTACGGAGAAACCCGGTAAGGGACAACCGCCTGCTGGTGACGGAAAAGGAACTGCGCCACGCCGAACGGATGCTGCCGGAGCTGGGCAGGCAGACATTCACCGAAATGGTGCGTCTGAAAGGCTACATGGTCTATGATGCCGAGCAACTGGCGGATAAATGCGGCATGGAATACGGCTCGTTCCGACGGAAGGTAAAGAAAATGACCGGGTACACGGCTAAAGAATGGGTGATAAAGGAACGGGTAAAGGACGTGGAACACTACCTGATGAACACAAACCTCACGCTTACCGAAGTGGCGTTCACCACCGGGTTCGCATCGACATCGAACCTGAACGACTTCTGCAAGGCTTACTTGCTGGACACACCGGGCGAGATACGCAGAAAAGCGCAGGAAACAAGAAAATGCACAGTTACAAGAACGTAATGTGAAAAATCAAGAATAAAACAGATTTTTTATGCCCGTAACTTTGTGCTTCATAAAAGATAAGCACAAGGTTATGGAACATAAGATACCGTTGGAAACATACTTCGCCGGACTGCTTCAAAAAGTGGAATGGCAGATACAGGAATACGAGGACACCGCAGCGGACACGCTGACGCTCTGCCGCCTGTGCGTGGACTACCTGCAAGAGATACTGGGCGAACTCAAAACCTTTATAATCTCCTACCCGTTCGCCAGCACGGAAGAGGAAATACACTTCTTCAAGGAACTGAAACCGCTTTTAGCGAGCAAAATCATCTATTACAACACCGTTTACAAGATAGAGGCCCCCTCGGCGCCGTGCTCCACCACCTTGCCATCCTTGAAGGTGACGTGGAAATTCTTGATGAGCTGACCGTTAAAGACGTAAGGCTTTGTGCCGTAAACGATGCCGTCCACCTTATCCTTATGGGGCGCGGTGAACACCTCCTCGGTGGGGATGTTGGGCAGGAAGGGCACACCCTTCTCGTTTTTGCTGCCGGCGCTCTCCCACACCGCCTGTTCCGCCAGACCCACGGTCAGGTCGGTGCCGTTGGCGCTTTCAAAATGCACGCTTTCCAGATCCAGGGCGTTCATCTTTGCGCCCAGCTCGTTCAGGCGGTCCAGATGCTTCTGCCACTCCCCTACCGGATCGCCGCCGGTCACACGGCAGGTATCAAAGATCAGCTTCCACTGTGCTTCAATGGCGGCGGCAGTGTCCAGCTCCGGGAACATCTTCTTTGCCCACGGCTCTGCGGGCAGGGCGGCGATGGACCACTGCACCCGGTCGTTCATGGTGTACTCCCGCCACGGCTGCATAAAGCTGCGGTTCGCGCTGTTCACCCGGCTGATCTTGGCACCGTCCAGCCCGGCAAACAGTTCCGGGTCGTCCGCGATGAGGTGCAGCACGCACACACTGCCCTCGCTCTCGGCGTAGTCCAGATAGCGGCGCAGCTGCCAGCCCTTGTGGTCGGTCAGGGCGTCCTCGCTGCCCAGCTCCATGCGGATGCGGGTAACGGCGTCATCCTGCCAGTTCACCTGCACGTCCCGCGCACCGGCCTCGTAGGCACTGCGCACGCACAGCCGTGCCAGCGGGGCACCCTCCAGCGGGCAGTTGATGATCAGGGTCTGCCCCGGCTGCGGGTTCACACCCACCCGGACGATAAAATCTGCATACTTCTGCAGCAATTCGTTAAAGTTTTCCACGTTAGAACCTCCTGTGGTGCATAGCCACCGTTGTTTTTTCTCAGTATACCGCGTTCCGGCGTTTCTGTCCACTATGGGCAGAGCTGCCGCTCACCCTTCTGATTTAAAAAAGGCGCGGGTCAGCTGCACCACCGTGCCGGAAAGCAGCAGCAATGCAATGAGGTTGGGAATGCTCATCAGGCCGTTGAAGGTGTCGGCGATGCTCCACAGCAGACCAAGGTCCATGGTAGCACCCAGAATGGCCACCAGAGCATACACCACAAAGAAGGGGCGCGCCACTTTGTTGCTCTTGCACAGGAACACCAGAAAGCGGGAGCCGTACAGACCCCAGCCGATGATGGTGGAAAAGGCAAAGCAGCACAGCGCCACAGCGGTAAAAATGGACGCCCAGCCGCCGTAGGTGGTGGTAAAGCCGGAGATGGTCAGCTCAGCACCCGCCGCTGCGCCGTAGCTGACCTGGGTGCCGCTGCACAGGATGACCAGCGCGGTCAGGGTGCAGATGACGATGGTATCGGCAAACACCTCAAAAATACCGAACATGCCCTGCTTGACCGGCTTTTTGGTGTCGGCGCAGGCATGGGCGATAGAACCGGTGCCAAGACCGGCCTCGTTGGAAAAGATGCCGCGGGAAACGCCCTTTTGCATACTGACGAACAGACTGCCAATGGTGCCGCCGGTAAAGGCAGCAGGGTTGAACGCGCCCACCACGATGGATTCCAGCACATAGGGCAGGCGGGAGAAGTTGAGCACCACCACGCCCACCGACAGCACAATATAGAACAGTGCCATAAAGGGCACCAGCTTCTCGCTTACGCTGCCAATGCGCTTGATGCCGCCCAGCAGCACCAGCGCCACCAGCACCGCCACAAGGATACCCACGATGAGGTTGAGGGTGGGCAGAAAGCTGCCGCCCACCAGCCCGTATTCCAGCAGGGCGGTATCCACTGCTGCCACGATGGTATTCACCTGCGTTGCGTTGCCGGTACCGAACACGGTCAGCACGCCGAACAGTGCGTACAGCACGGCCAGAAACTGCCAGCGACGGCCAAGGCCGTTTTTAATATAGTACATCGGGCCGCCCACCCACTCGCCGGTATCGCTGCGCTCCCGGAAATGCACAGCCAGCGTCACCTCGGCAAACTTGGTGCACATCCCCAGCAGCGCAGAGCACCACATCCAGAACACGGCACCCGGGCCGCCGATGGCGATAGCGCCCGCCACACCGGCAATGTTGCCGGTGCCCACTGTGCCCGCCAGCGCGGTGCACACCGCCTGAAAAGGGGTCATGGCACCGTCCGAAGCATCCCGCTTGCGGAACATCCGGCCCACGGTGGTGCGGATGGCGTAGGGGAATTTGCGGATCTGCAAAAAGCCCGTGCGGACACTGAGCAGCAGCCCCACGCCAATGATGCACACCATGGCGGGGATGCCCCAGATAAAGCTGTTCACCGCCTGATTGACGGCGGCAATGGTCTCGATCATATACTTCCACATCCTCTGTAATATCTTGCGCACTGACAGTTTTTGTCAAAACACGAAGAATATTTTACCGTACTTTTACCGTAGTGTCAATGAAAAATAGGGACGTTATGAAACGCCCCTATCAGAAATTCTTATTTTTTATGTGTGACCGCCCGGCGGTAGACGATGCTGGAGACCGCCGCTGCCAGCACCTCGGTAAGCCAGAAGGCGTGCCATACGCCGTCTGTGCCCAGCCAGTTACACAGCAGTGCAGCCAGCGGCATGATGAAAATAACATACCGGCACAGGGCAATGACCAGCGATTCTGCGCCCTTGCCCAGTCCCTCCAGTGCACCGGAAGCGGTGGTGGAGACCGCAGAGATTACAAAGCCGATGCTGATGATGCGCAAGGCAGTCTGCCCGGCGGCGATGGTTTCGGGGTTCTGGGTGAACAGCCCCATCAGCTGCCCGGAGGCAAACTGACAGATCACCGTGCCCGCCGCCATGATGGCTGCGCTCATGAGCAGGGTCAGCTGGAACAGTTTTTTCACCCGGGCGTGCTCCCGCGCACCGTAGTTGTAGCCGATGAGGGGGCGCATTCCCTGCACGAAGCCGTTGGCAGGCAGGTACAAAAAGGTCTGCAATTTATAGTAGATGCCCAGCACCACCACATAGCTCTGGGAGAAAGCTGCCAGCAGCCCGTTGAGGAAGGTGACCAGCAGCGAGGGCAGCGCCAGATTGAGGATGGCCGGAATGCCGATGGCGTACAGTCTGCCGTCCAGCGCTGCGTCCGGGCGCAGGCAGCGGCGGCGCAGCCGCACCGGCAGCTCGGTGCGCAGATAGACCACAAGGTAAACTACCACGCTGAGCGCCTGACCGATGCCGGTGGCCAGTGCCGCGCCCGCAATGCCCATGGCAGGCACCGGCCCAAGGCCGAAAATGAGCACAGGGTCCAGTAAAATATTGCACACGCAGCCGGTGATCAAGGCGACCATGGACACCTTCATGCGGCCCACTGCCTGAAAGATCTTTTCAAAGGCCAGCGAGACCATGTTCACGACCAAAAACAGGAACACGATGGTGGAGTAGGTGATACCGGCGGCGATCAGCGCCTCGTCCTGCGTAAAGCGGCGCAGAAAGCCGGGCATGATGGCGATGCTGACCACCATCATCACCACGCCGTGCACAAGGCTGAGCACAAAGCCGTGGGTGGCGGCCGTCTCGGCCTTTTCGCGGTCGCCCGCGCCCAGATACAGCGCGATCATGGCGTTGATGCCGATGCCAAAGCCGATGGCAATGGCGTTGGAAAAGTTCTGGATGGGGAACACCAGACTTAACGCGGTCATGGCGTCCTCGCTGATGCGCGCCACAAACAGGCTGTCCACGATATTGTAGAGGCTGTTCACCAGCATGGAGACCACGTTGGGCAGTGCCATCGAGAGCAGCAGCGGCAGCACCGGCTTCTCCTTCATAAAAGTTTCGTTCATAAAAAATTTCACCTGCTATCTGTAAAAAGCAAAAATGTGGCGGGCACAGCATCGGCTTGCAGCCGGTTTCCGGCGCAAAAAAAGCCACACAATGACCCTTTAAAGGTCATTGTGTGGCGAAAAGTAGCAATGTTGCTGTAAAAATCCACACGGTTTTTATGATCGCGGCAGCTGTCCGCGATATGCCCCCGCGCATTTGCGGGCTGCAACCTTAGCAGAATACCACATCCCCGGCGGTATGTCAAGGGGTTTCGGCGTAAAAGTATGACTTTTGCAATCACTTGACCATTTTTACATCAGGCGCTACAATAAGGCAAACCGGCTCTGAGGGAGGGCATTGTATATGAAATGGATGATCGCATCAGACCTGCACGGCTCCTATTATTATGCGCAGCAGCTGCAGCAGGCCTTTGAACGGGAGCAGGCCGACCGCCTGCTGTTTCTGGGAGACCTGCTCTACCACGGCCCCCGCAACGACCTGCCCCGGGATTACGCCCCCAAAAAGGTGATTCCGCTGCTGAACAGCCTTGCGCCCAAGCTGCTGTGTGTGCGGGGCAACTGCGACGCCGAGGTAGACCAGATGGTGCTCAATTTCCCGGTGCTGGCGGATTACGCCGTGCTGCCGGTGGGGCAGCGGCTGGTCTACGTCACTCACGGCCATGTGTTCAACCTGAATCATCTGCCGCCCCTTGCCCCGGGGGATATTTTGCTCCACGGTCACACTCATGTGCCCGCATGGACAGACTTCGGGCAGGGGAACCTTTACTTAAACCCCGGCTCCGTGAGCATTCCCAAGGAAAACACCGCCCACAGCTACATGACCTTGGAGGGAAGCACCGCCTGTTGGAAGACCATGGAGGGCGCGTGCTACCACCAGCTGCAGTTGTGATAATGTTGTGATATTCCAGTTTTTCCCGGCAAAAGCTGGAAAAAGCCCTTGACGAACTGCCCGAAATGCTGTAAACTAAGTACAACCTTTAAAAATAGAGGGAGCTGTAAGCTTTGTACTGAACGCAGGCGGTGCAAAGTGTAGCAGTAAACCCCATAAGGCATCATAAAAAGACACCGGAGGCTTTGCATCGGCTTCCGGTGTTTTTTTATGCGTCGCCGGGCTATCTTTTGCTGCGCGGTCATGCTACAATAGAAAGAAAACGCGAATTGCAGGAGGAATTATGGATTTTTACGGAACCATCGGCCCTGCCTGTGCCGATGTAAAGCTTTTGCAGCAGATGATGGAAGCCGGTATGACCGGCATCCGCATGAATCTTTCTCACGGGCCGCTGGCAGCGCACAAGGACTGGCTGGTGATGCTGCATAAAGCCGGGGTAAAAAAGCTGCTCATTGATTTGCAGGGGCCGGAACTGCGCATTGGACGTCTGCCGCAGCCGCTATCCCTGACCGCCGGGCAGACCGTGCGTCTGGGCGCACAGGGCATCCCCTGCCCTGCCGCGCTGGTGCACAGCGTGCAGCCCGGGCAGGAGCTGCTGCTGGATGACGGCAAGCTGCTGGTACGGGTGGACGCCGTGGAGCCGGAAGCGCTCGTGTGCACCGTAGTGCGGGGCGGCGTGCTGCAAAGCCGCAAAAGTCTGGCCGCACCGGGAGCAGATATCCAGATGCCCACCCTGACCGCCGAGGACAAGGAGAACCTTGCCATCGCCGCCGGTTGCGGCGTTACCGGGGTCATGCTGCCCTTTGTGCGCGGCGCTGCGGATATCCGCAGCCTGCGGCAGGCGCTGGCAAAGGCCGGTGCGCCCGGGCTGAAAATTCTTGCCAAAATTGAAAACCTTGCGGGCGTGCAGGCGCTGCCGGAGTTTTTGCCGCTGGTGGACGAGGTAGTCATTGCCCGGGGCGACCTTGGCAACGCGATGCCCCTGTGGGAGCTGCCCCGCTGCCAGAAGCAGCTTTCTGCCGCCTGCCGGGCAGCCGGAGTACCCTTTATGGTAGTGACCCAGATGCTGGACAGTATGCACACCCGGGCTGTGCCCACCCGCGCCGAGGTGAACGACATCTACAACGCCGTACTGGACGGCGCATCCAGCCTGATGCTCACCGGCGAGACCGCCGCCGGGCAGTACCCGGTACAGGCTATGGAGTATCTGGTGCGCACCGCCCGCACGGCGATGTGACAGGGGCTGATACAGAATGCCCTCCGCTGCGCTCTGGGCATCATCAGCGGAAAGACTATTTATATTTGCCAATCGGGAAAATCTGCGGATTTTCCCGATTGGCCTTTTCACGGAAGGGTCTTAGCGGAAGATATTTTTCCGCAAAAAACGGCAAAGGGATAGCATCTTTTTTCTGCTTCCTGTATAATACAGGTAAAATCAACTGAAGTCAGAAAGGTTTATCGTTTATGGGTATCGTAGTCATCGGAGCTGTTTTTGTGGATATCAAGGGCTATCCCCTTTCCACCTATATCCCCGGCGGGCGCAACGCCGGACGCATCGAGCAGGTACACGGCGGCGTGAGCCGCAACGTGGTAGAGGATATCGCCAACGTAGAGCTGCGCCCCACCTTTGTGGGTCTGGTGGACGACACCGGCATGGGACAGGACGTCATCGACAAGCTGGCAAGGCACAAGGTCAACACCCGCTTTATCCAGAAAGTGCCGGACGGCATGGGCACATGGCTGGCCATTTTTGACAACGATGGCGATGTGCACGCTGCCATCTCCAAGCGGCCGGATACCACCCCGCTGACCGGTCTGCTGCAGGAGCAGGGTGATGACATTTTTGCGGATTGCGATTCCATTGCGCTGGAACTGGATCTTGAAAAAGAGACGGTAAAGCAGACCCTGCGCTACGCCAAAAAGTACGGCAAAAAGGTGTTTGCCGTGGTCTCCAACATGAGCATCGCCATGGAGCGGCGGGATTTTTTGCAGCAGATCGATTGTTTTGTATGCAACCAGCAGGAGGCCGGGCTGCTGTTCTCGGATGATTACAACCACCTCTCCCCGGAAGAGATGTGCCGGGTGCTCACGGGCAACGTGCGCAGCGCCAACATTCCCAGCATGGTGGTGACCATGGGCGGGCAGGGCGCGGTATACGCCTGTGCGGACGGCAGCTGCGGCATCGTGCCCGCCAAAAAGGTGGATGTCATGGACACCACCGGCGCGGGCGATGCCTTCTTTGCGGGCACGGTCATCGGCCTGACCTACGGCAAAACGCTGGCAGAGTCCTGCGAGATCGGCAGCCGTCTGGCCGCCTCGGTCATCTGCATCACCGAGAACGTCTGTCCCCGCTTCCGCCCGCAGGAGTTCGGGCTGGATGTACCGGTGGTGGACTAACGGTTTGGAATGGTCTCCGCTGCGCTCTGACCATTTTCAGCGGAAAAATTATTTATATTTTGCCAACCGGGAAAATCTGCGGATTTTCCCGGTTGGCCTTTTCACAAGAGGAGCCGCAAAGGAAAGCTGCATCTATAACTAAAATTGCGGATTTTTCGGCTCGCCTTTTCACGGGATGGGCGTAGAGGGAAACGGCATCCGTCTATTGGATTTTTGCGCAAAACCGCATTTCCCCCTTGACAGAAGCGGCAGTTTCTGGTATCAATAAAAATGATAAAGGGGAGTAAAGGGCAGCCCGCCGGTCAAGGCTTTTTTCCGGCAGGCCGCTGCATGGCAGCGTCATCACGGCAGCAATGCCCGATGTCATGTGTTCGCTTGAGACTTTTGTCACAGATCGTACGCTGTGGCAAGGGTCTCTTTTTTCTTGCCGCAGCATCAGAACAAAAGGAGGCAGAAAAACAATATGAATTTCTGGAACACATTCGCCGCGCTCTTTTCAAACTTCGGGGCGCTGACATGGCAGATGGTGGTCATGTGGGGCATCGGTGCCCTGCTCATTTACCTTGCCATCGTCAAAAAGATGGAGCCCAGTCTGCTGCTGCCCATGGGGTTCGGCGCCATTCTGGTCAATCTTCCCGCATCCGGTGCCATCACGCAGGGGGACACCGTCGGCCCTATCTCTGCCCTGTTTGAAGCAGGGATGTCCAACGAGCTGTTCCCGCTGCTGCTGTTCATCGGCATCGGTGCCATGATCGATTTTGGCCCGCTGCTGGAAAAGCCGTGGCTCATGCTGTTTGGCGCAGCGGCACAGTTCGGCATCTTTTTCACCCTGTTTCTGGCCGGGTTCTTCTTTGATATGAAGGATGCCGCATCCATTGCGGTCATCGGCGCAGCGGATGGCCCCACCGCCATTTTTGTGGCAAACACCCTGAAATCCCAGTATCTGGGCGCTATTATGGTGGCAGCTTACAGCTACATGGCGCTGGTGCCCATCGTGCAGCCGCCGGTCATCCGTCTGCTGACCACCCAGAAGGAACGCCGCATCCGTATGCCCTACGAAAAAGGCAACGTCACCCAGCTGACTAAGATCCTGTTCCCCGTTGTGGTCACGGTGGTCGCCGGTCTGGTAGCCCCGGCCAGCGTGGCGCTGGTGGGCTTTTTGATGTTCGGCAACCTGCTGCGGGAGTGCGGGGTACTGAACTCTCTGAGCGAGACCGCCCAGAACGTACTGGCAAACCTCATCACCCTGCTGCTGGGTCTGACCGTTGCCGGGCAGATGACCGCCGACAAGTTTGTCCGGCCGGATACCCTGCTTATCATGGCGCTGGGTCTTGTGGCCTTTATCTTTGATACCGCCGGCGGCGTGCTGTTCGCCAAGCTGCTGAATCTCTTCCTGCCCGAGGGCAAAAAGCTGAACCCCATGATCGGCGCGGCAGGCATCTCGGCCTTCCCCATGAGCGGACGCGTGGTCAACAAGATGGGTCTGGCCGAGGACAACCAGAATTTCCTGCTGATGTATTCCATCAGCGTCAACGTTTCCGGGCAGATCGCATCCGTCCTTGCCGGCGGACTGATCCTTTCCCTGATGGCTTAACGGAGGTACCTTTATGCTTCATCTTTCTTCCTGGATGACCACCCTGCCCATGATGCTCATCGGCATGACCGGTATCCTGCTGGTCATCGGCTTTCTCGTGCTGGTGGTGATGGCGCTGAACTGCCTCACCCGCCGCAAGTAAAAGAAAAAAATAGGATAAGCAAGCCGCCCGGGAGGATCTGCAGATCTTCCCGGGCGGCTTTTTTCACAGGCGCAGACGGCGCTGCTTTTGCCGGATTCATCCCCGGGCGTCCTGCCGGGTGGTTTGGAAGTACTCCTTGGGGGTCATGCCGTACTCCTTTTTAAAGGCGCGGAAAAAGTGATTGTAACCGCCAAAGCCGCTGGTCTTGTACACCTCGGTGATGGGCAGCCCCTGCTCGATGAGGGTGCAGCAGCGGTCTAACCGCGCCTTTACGATATAGCGATGCACCGTCTGCCCGGTCTGGCGTTTGAATTCCCGGGCAATATGCTCCCGGGAAACGAAAAACTCCTTCTCCAGCCGTTCCAGCGTCAGCTCCTCGGTAAGGTGCGCCTGAATAAACAAAAACACCTCGTCCAGCATCAGGTGGTGGCGGCTGACCGATGCGGTGTGGAACTCTGCATGGATGCAGGCACGCAGCGCCAGCACCACGAACATTTGCAGAATACCGTGCTCGAACACCGCTGCACCGAACTGGGTGCGCTCCTGCGAGAGCATCAGCATCTTCCGGGCAAGGTTTTTCAGCAGCATATAGATCTGGCTGTCCGGGCGCACAGCCACCTGCCGGAAGGGCACCACGTTGAAGCTTTTTTCAAGGTCGGTGTCCGCGTCCGAAAGCTGCGCCAGCGTCTGGGGAGACAGCTGCACCCGAATAAGTTCCAGCGGGCCGTAAGCACCGGCGTATTCCAGCCTGCCGCCCTGACCGGGCTTGAAGATGATGAGGTTCTGCTGCTGTGCGGGCAGCACCACCTCACTGCACCGGAATACGCCGCTGCCCCGCATGACCAGAAACAAATCATAATACGCGCCGGAATAAAATTCCCGGACGGCGCTCTGCTCGAAAAAATAACGCTTGACTGTATAGTTCACCAAAAAAACCTCCGTGAAACTGTCATGTGTAACAGATTGTTGTACACAACAGAAAAGTACAACTGTTATAATTGCATAATACATCAATTTACGATAGTTTTCAATCATTTTTTGGATATGTATTGATGGAAATTTAACGTATAATGCAAGTGTAGAAAAGAGACTTGTGCGAAAAGTCTCTTGGTTTCACTGTTTTTAAGGAGGATAAAATACAATGGACCAGAAAAAGACCGTCCGACCCTTCTCCATGAAGGACAAGATCGGCTATACACTGGGCGATTTGGGCTGCTGCTTCACCGAGCAGTACCGCGCCATGTATCTGTCGATCTTCTACACCCTGATCCTGCAGGTCAACCCCTTCCACGTGGGTATCCTGCTGCTGATCACCAAGATCTGGGACGCCGTGAATGACCCCATCATCGGTGCCTTGGTGGACTCCCGCAAGGCCACCAAGGGCGGCAAGTTCATCCCGTGGATCCGCGCCTTCTCCTTCCCCATGGCAGTGCTGTGCGTGCTGGGCTTTGTCAATGTGGGCAATATCAACTACGGCCTGCGTCTGGCCTACATGTTCGTCACCTACGTTCTGTACGAGGCACTGTACACCTGCGTCAACGTGCCCTTCGGCACCCTGTCCAGCGTGATGACCGATGATGTCAGCCAGCGCACCGCACTGTCCCGCTACCGCAGCCTTGGCGGCTCCATCTTCATGACCGTCATGGTCATGATCGGCCCCCTGTTCCTGTATGTGGACAACAAGCCCGTGGCTGGCCGCTTCCTGATGCTGGCCTGCATCTGCGCTCTGCTGGGTCTGCTGTGCCTGCAGATCACCTGCGTATGGTGCAAGGAGCGCGTGGAAGTGCCCGAGCGTCCGCAGGGCGAAAAGCTGAACTACCTGCACGTGCTCAAGGAGATCTCTCACAATAAGGCTCTGCTGGGCGTTATGTTCTTCAGCCTGACCGGCATGATCGGTGCTTCCGTGGTCAACGGTCTGAACACCTACCTGTACAAGGACTTCTTCGGCAACGTTAAAATTCAGGCTGTCTCCGGTATGCTGAGCGTTCTGTACGCTGTGCTGTCCTTTGCCATCACCCAGCCTCTGGCCAACAAGTTCGGCAAGAAGGAGTGGTGCTGCATGGGCGCAGGCTTTGCCGCCATCGTGTTCGGCATCCTGTTCTTCTTCCCCGTCCATAATCCCGTGGTCTTTATCGTCATCAACGGTATCTGCTATCTGGGCGCTTCCGGCATGCAGGTGCTGATCTGGGCTATGGTCAACGACGCCATCGACTACCACGAGCTGCAGACCGGCGAGCGCAACGAGGGCATCGTTTACTCCACCTACTCCTTCTTCCGCAAGCTTGCAAGCGCCATTTCCGGCAGCCTGTCCAGCTTTGTGCTGGGTATCATCGGCTACAACGTGACCGCAGGCGCTGTGCAGACCGCAGGCGTTGTGAACGCCATCTGGAAGAGCTACACCGGCGTCTACTTCCTGGGCTACGGCATTGCAGTTGCCATCCTGTTCTTCGTCTACCCCCTGACCAAGCAGAAGACTGCCGAGATGCTGACCGAGCTGAAGGCTCGCCGCGCCGCAAAGGAGAGCAAGTAAACCATGAAGATTTTACAGGTCCAGTTTAAAAACCGCAATGGTCACACCCTGCGCGGCATCGTGACCCTGCCCGACACCGAGGGCAAGGTACCCTTTGTGGTGCACCTGCACGGCTTTGCCGGCAGCTGCAGCGGCTACAAGTCCATGTACACTCACCTGTCCCGCGCTCTGGCAGCGCAGGGCATCGGCAGCGCCCGGTTCGATTTCTACGGCAACGGCGAGAGCGACGGCGAGTTCGAGGATATGAGCTTCGACGGCCTGCACACCGATGCACAGGATATCTTTGCATGGGCCGCTGAGCAGCCCTATGTGGACAGCGAAAAGCTGTTCCTCTCCGGCCAGAGCATGGGCGGCTACATTGCCGCTTCCTGCGCACCGGTCATCCAGCCCCACGGCCTGATCCTGCTGTGCCCGGGCGCCGGGATGTGGTTCGGCTGCGCACAGCGTGCCGACGGCGTTGTGCAGACCGGCAAGGACTACACCGACTTGGAGGGTCTGTGCTACAAGATGGCCTTTAACTACGAGATGGCCAAGCACCCCGACCCCTTTACCGAGGCCAAGGGCTACAACGGCCCGGTGCTGCTGCTGCGCGCCGACGATGACCGTCTGGTGGACGAGGGCACCTGCAGCCGTTACGCACAGGTGTACACCGCACCCGAGGTGGACACCATTGCGGGCGGTGGCCACAACTTTGCTACGCTGGCAGCCCGTGCCGTCGTGGAGGAAAAGACCGCAGCATTCATCAAAGCAAATCTGTAAAGCAAAGCGTATCTGCAAGGAGGTTTTTGTATGGAAAACGTAATTCTGCAGCCCATCGAGGTGGGCGGACAGACCTTTAAAAACCGCATCATGTTCCCCCCGCTGACCACCGGCTACGAGAAAAACGGCATGATCAGCGAGCAGGACATGGGCTTCTACACCCGTCTGGCAAAGGGCGGCGTAGGCTACATCGTTATGGGCGATGTGGCACCCATCAACAGCTTTTCTCCCACCCCCAAGCTGTTTGACGACAGCCAGATCCCTGCCTTCAAGGCACTGGCCGACAGCGTACACGCCTACGGCACCAAGCTGGGCGTCCAGATCTTCCACCCGGAGTACGATGTGGACGCCATCAACAGCCTGTTTATGCAGAAGAAGTTTGACGAGATGCGTCAGCGCCTGCACCACGACATGATGTTCTTTACCGATGAGGCCAGCGAGGAGATGCTGATGTCCATCATCGATAAGATGTGCGCCTGCGCAGTGCGTGCCCAGAAGGCCGGTGTGGACGTCATCCAGATCCACGGCGACCGCCTGAACGGCTGCCTGTGCTCCACCCGCATGAACCACCGCACCGATAAGTTCGGCGGCAGTCTGGAGAACCGCGTCCGCTTTGCCCGTATGCTGACCCGCGCCATCCGCAAGGCTGTGCCGGATATGGTCATCGACTACAAGCTGTCCATCGTCACCCCGCAGCGCGGCAAGGGCGGCATTGACGAAGCCGACGCCGTGCAGTTTGCCCAGTGGCTGGTGGAGGACGGCGTGGATATGTTCCACGTTGCCCAGGCCAACCACACCGGCAACATGGCCGACACCATTCCTCCCATGGGCGTACAGCCCTACGGCTTCTTCGTCAAGATTGCCGGGGACATCAAAAAGGCCGTCAATGTGCCGGTCAGCGCCGTGGGTCGTATCGTGGACGCCGACATGGCTGCGCGTGTCATCGAGAGCGGCATGGCAGATATTGTTGCCATGGGTCGCCCGCTGCTGGCAGACCCCGACTGGGGCACCAAGATCGCTGCCGGGAAGGCCTGCGATATCCGCCGCTGCATCAGCTGCAACAAGGGCTGCACCGATGCCATCCAGAACCGCCAGTTCCTCTCCTGCGTGCTGAACGCAGAGAATGGCTACGAGAACACCCGCAGCATCCAGCCCGCAGCACAGAAAAAGAAGATCGCCGTCCTCGGCGGCGGCCCTGCCGGTCTGGAAGCCGCCCGTGTGGCAGCGCTGCGCGGCCATGACGTGACCCTGTTTGAAAAGACCACCACTCTGGGCGGTCAGCTGAACATTGCCTGCGTACCTCCCCGCAAGGAGGAGATGCGCCGTGCCACACAGGATCTGATCCACGCGGTCTGCAACGCAGGTGTGCACCTGTGCATGGGTCAGACCCGCACCGCAGAGCAGCTGAAGGATGCCGGTTTTGAGGCCGTCATCAACGCTGTGGGCGCACACAGCGCCGCACCCCGCATCCCCGGCATCGACAGCGTGAACGTTGCCGATGCGTGGAAGGTGCTGGCCGGTGAGCAGCAGGTGTACGGCACGGTTGCCGTCATCGGCGGCGGCATGGTAGGCTGCGAGACCGCAGAGTATCTGGCTGCCCGCGGCTGCAAGGTGTCCGTTATCGAGATGATGGACAAGATCGCCGCAGGCGAGAGCACCACCATTCTGCCCACCCTGCTGGAAAACTACAAGACCTACGGCGTGGAGCAGTACCCCAGCCACAAGGTCAAGGAGTTCCGCATGGACGCCGTCGTCTGCGAGAACAAGGACGGCGCAGAGGTGACCATCCCCTGCGATTACATCGTGCTGGCCATGGGCGCACGCTCCAACGCATTTGACGCTGCTGCGCTGGAAGCTGCCGGTATCCCGGTGTATTCCATCGGCGATGCCGCCGGTAAGGCTGCGGATATCTCCAACGCCATCCGCACCGGTTACGATACCGCCTGCCAGCTGTAAAACAAAAATATCGTTCTATTTGTGGGTCAGAAACGTCTGCGGGCGCTTCTGACCCACTTTTTTTACCCTCTCAGGCAAAGCCGTCAGAGTTTTACCTTGCCCTCTCAGGCGCTCCCGCGCCAGCTCTCCCCTTGGGAGAGCCAAGGTTTAAAGTCCGTTGCTAAAGTATTAGGCGCAATGAGAAAGCTTCCGGTGGTGCTCTTGCCTCTCCCTTTGGGAGAGGTGGCATCGCGCAGCGATGACGGAGAGGGCGCACGCCGCTGAACTCCCCCAGTCGCCTATGGCGACAGATTCCCCTTTTTGTCACCTGCGGCGACATCTTCCCCCGGCCGGGGGAAGTCGTCCTCTGAGATAGGGCCTTTGGCATGGCAGTATAGTTTCTGGCTAAAGTGCAAAGTGCCCGGGCGCGCCAGAGGCTCCCTCTAGGAGGGAGCTGGCAAAGCCGTCAGGCTTTGACTGAGGGAGTTCGTTCCAAACCCTTCCCGTGAAAATGGAATACCGGAGCGTCCGCAGACGCTCCGGTATTCCGAAATTATAAA
>OGUJ01001247.1_pt1 | contig 15766 bp, 15 predicted proteins | sample 1573661 | NCBI WGS metagenome assembly OGUJ01 (sample SAMEA2581933, study PRJEB24529) | metagenome | biome: Human gut stool | place: China | collected 2011
TGACGTAGTCGTTCTCCATCACCTTGCCGGTGACGGTGATGACAGAGTCCGGGGTGAGCTGGTCGATGGTATCCACCAGCTCGGGGTGGTCGGCCTTCTCCACCGTGATCTGCAGCTTGCCGGTAATATCTTTCAGCACGATAAATGCCATATACTTGCTGTTGCGCAGGTTCTCGATAAAGCCCTGCACCTTCACCGTGCCGCCGATGGCCTTTTGAGCCTCATTGATATAGGTGCGTTCCATAATACAGGAATCCTCCTTTAACGTCTTGTGTACTGTTTTATTATACGCTTTTCAGGGGATAAATCAAGAGATATGCCAATTTCAGCCGCTCTGTGCTGTGCTTTCTGTAAAAATGGAGACACCGGAGCGTCAGCCAAGGCTCCGGTGTCTCCATATAATAGATCATTTTTCATCGTGCAGGGTGCCAGTGCCGCCCTCTACCACGCCGTCATGCTTGAGCACAGCGGTAATGGTGCCAAAGAAGCACTTCACATCCAGCCCAAAGCTGATGTGCTCCACATACCAGCCGTCCAGCTTTGCCTTTTCGGCGATTTCCAGCTCGTCCCGGCCATGGATCTGCGCCCAGCCGGTCAACCCGGGGCGTACATCGTTTGCACCGTACTTATCCCGTTCGGCCAGCAGGTCGTACTGGTTCCAAAGCGCTGGGCGCGGGCCGATGACCGCCATATCCCCCACAAGGATATTCCACAGCTGGGGCAGCTCGTCCAGACTGGTCTTGCGCAGAAAGCGTCCCATGCGGGTGATATACTGCTCCGGGTCGTGCAGCAGATGGGTGGGCATATCGTGGGGGGTATCAATGCGCATAGTGCGGAACTTGAGGATCTGGAAATGCCGCTTGCCGATGCCCACACGCTTCTGCCGGAAAAACACCGGCCCGGGCGAGTCCAGCTTGATGGCAATAGTCAAAAGCAGCAGCAGCCACGAAAGGCACAGAATGCCGCAGGCCGACAGCAAAATATCCAGCAGCCGTTTGATCCGATTCCGATACATAAATCCAACTTCCTCCGTTTTCTACGGGTCTACCGCCTTATTATAGCAGTATGGGCAGCATTTTTCAATTGCAGGCTGTACCCGGCGGGTGATATTTGCCGCTTTTGGAGAGAACAGGGCGCTTCACCTCTTGTTTTTTACCTAATATCGCGCTATAATAAGCAATTGCTATGTTCACGCAAGGCTTATTATAGGAGGTAGACAACTCATGGCTACGACCAGCCGTTCCGCAGACCTGACCAGCGGGCCCATGCTGCAAAAGATCATCTTGTTTTCCGTGCCGCTGGCGGCATCCAGCATTCTGCAATTGCTGTTCAACGCCGCCGATGTTGTGGTGGTGGGGCGCTTTGCGGGCAGCACGGCGCTGGCCGCCGTGGGCTCCAACGGCGCGTTGATCAACCTGCTGGTCAACCTGTTCGTCGGGCTTTCGCTGGGTGCCAATGTGGTGGCAGCCCGGTGCTTTGGCGCCCGGGACGAAAAAGGCGTGCAGGACACGGTACACACTGCCGTAGCGCTGGGTTTAGTCAGCGGCGTATTGCTGGCAGTGGTGGGCTTTTGCGCCGCGCGCGGCCTGCTGGAGCTGATGAGCTGCCCGGAGGATGTGATCGGCCTTTCTGCCCTGTACCTGAAGATTTATTTTATCGGCATGCCCATGACCATGCTGTACAACTTCAGCAGTGCGCTGCTGCGGGCCGTGGGCGACACCAAGCGCCCGCTGTACTGTCTGGCCGCTGCCGGTATCATCAACGTGGTGCTGAATCTGGTCTTTGTCATCGGCTTTTCCATGAGCGTGGCGGGCGTGGCACTGGCCACCATCATCAGCCAGACCGTGTCTGCGCTGCTGGTGACCGGGATGCTTGTCCGGGAGAAGGGCGCGCTGCGGCTGGACCTGCGGCGGCTGGCCTTCCACGCCGGAACGCTGAAGCAGATTTTGCTCATCGGCCTGCCTGCCGGGCTGCAGAGCACGGTGTTCAGCCTTTCCAATGTGGTCATCCAGTCCTCCATCAACTCCTTCGGCTCCATGGTGGTGGCGGGCAACTCTGCTTCCTCCAATCTGGAGGGCTTTGTGTACACCGCCATGAACGCCTTTGCGCAGGCCGCTGTCACCTTTACCAGCCAGAATATCGGCGCGCGCAAGTACCACAATCTTGACCGGGTGATCCTCAACTGTCTGCTGTGTGTCGTGGTGACCGGCCTTGTGCTGGGCGGCGGCGCAGCACTGGCGGGGCACCAGCTGCTGCGCTTCTACTCCTCGGACACTGCGGTCATCGCCACCGGCGCCGAGCGGCTGCGCCTGATCTGCGGCTTCTATCTGCTGTGCGGCATCATGGACGTGCTGGCCAGCAGCCTGCGCGGGCTGGGCTACAGCGTGCTGCCCATGGTGGTAAGCCTTGTGGGTGTGTGCGTGCTGCGGCTGGTGTGGATTGCCACCATTTTCCAGCTGAACCGCACCCCTTTTATGCTGTACATCAGCTACCCCATCAGCTGGGCGCTGACCGCACTGGTGCATCTGGCCTGCCTGCTTGTGGTGCGGCGTAAGCTGCGCCAGAAGCAGCCGCAGACGATATAAATCCTTTTTGCATAAAAGCAGCGCCGGACAGACTTTTTTGGTCTGTCCGGCGCTGCTTTTACTATATCACAGGGCCACATCCAGTGCCATCATCAGCGCAAACCCCAGCACGATGCTGATGACACCGGCCACTTCATCCGGTTCCACCGCCTCAGGGATCATCTCCTGTGCGGTCACACACACCATACAGCCCGCCGCCGCGCTCATAAGCCACGGCAGCGCTGCGCCTACCCACTCGGCCAGAACAAAGGCCAGCACCGCGCCCAAGGGCTCCACCAGTCCGGAGGCCGCCCCGGCGGCAAAGGACTGCCCCCGGGTGCGCCCGCTCTGGGTCAGCGGCAGACTGACCGCCGCCCCCTCCGGGATGTTCTGCAAGCCGATACCCAGGCTCAGTGCCAGCGCGCCGCTTACGGCATCTGCGTCCCCGTGCAGCGCCAGCGCCGCAGCCAGCCCCACCACCATGCCTTCCGGCAGGTTATGCAGGGTGACCGCCAGCACCATGCGCCCGCAATGCCCGGGGCCGCCCGCCAGCAGCTGCCCGGCGGCATCCTCCAGCCGTAAAAGCCCCACAGCGCCTAAAATAAGCCCCAGCGCCGGGGGCACCCATGCCGCTCTGCCCTGCGACCGGGCTATGGCCGGCAGCAACAGGCTCCACACGCTGGCCGCCAGCATGATACCCGCCGCCATTCCGCACAAAATACGCCGGGTTGCCGGCCTTGTCTGCCTGCGCAGCAAAAACACCCCTGCTGCTCCCAGCGCTGTACACGCCGCCGGGAACAGCCAGACCCCAAGTGTGAAAATGATCCGGTTCAAGCCGCATTCCCCCTTTGCCCTTTGTATGCACAAACGGGCAAAAGGGTGCAGGCTCAGAAATCGTCCTCAGTGCTGTCGCAGCTGTCTGCATCGCAGTCTGCGTCATCGGACGCAAAGCTGTCGGTGTTGTCCGTGCTGAAATTGCGCTCGAATGCGGTCATGTACTGGGCATAGCCCTCGTCGCCGGTGCCAAAGTAGCCAAAATCAAAGTCTTTCATTGTAGTATCCTCCACAAATATTTTTCTCGTTCAGCCCTCCGGGGGATGTCCGTCCCTCGTTGTGTCTCTATTATCCACATTTACAGTACAATAAAAAGGATTTTATGAGTATTTTTCAAATTTTTCTGTTTTTGTACTTCCCGCCCGGCGGTACAGGCTCTATCCCGCGCTTTATTTTTGCCAAAAAGTCTTTTACTTTTGGCGAAACTTTATGACAACTATGCTGATTCTTTACGCAGATTATAACTTTCGACCAAAATCCTCTTGATTTTTTTCAAAAACGGATTAGAATATAGCATCGCAGTGAGGCGCTACCGAAAGCCCGCTGCTAAACATTTACAAGAAGACTAAGGAGATCATTGATATGAAACTCAAGAATATTTGCATCGCTGTTGTTGCTCTGGCTCTGGCTGCTGGCATGACCGCTTGCGGTGGTTCTGCTTCTAGCGCTGCTGCTTCCTCCACCTCTGAGGCTGCTTCCGCAAGCACCACCGCTGTTTCCGAGGCTGCTTCTTCTGAGGCTGCTTCCAGCGAGGCCGCTTCCTCTGAGGCTGCATCTTCCGAGGCTGCTTCTTCTGAGGCTGCTTCCACCACTGCCGCCTAAGTTTAACGCGCACAGCATACATAACAGGATAGCAAAAGGCCGCTGCACATTGATTTCGTGCAGCGGCCTTTTTGGTTGCGCAGAAAGATTTTAAATGCCCTCCGCGTGCGCTATGGGCATAACCAGCGGAATGATTTTTTTCGGGATACCGGGTCGTCTGCGGACGCCCCGGTATCCCATTTTATGAAAAAAGACCGCCGCACAAAGCCATGTACAGCAGTCCCTCGCGTTTGAGAACTAAGCTTCCCAGTATCATTTTTCAAGAATTGCGCGGATCTGAGCAAGGTCGGCGGCAAAGGCGATATTCCGCTGCCGCGCCGGGGTGGAAAGCCCCATGGCGATCATCTGCTGCAAAAGCTGGTGCAGGGGCTGGTAGTAGCCGTTCAGGTCGTAGAGGATGCAGGGCGCGTCCAGCTGCCCCAGAGACAGCTTGCTGATGACCTCGGTGATCTCCTCCAGCGTGCCGGTGCCGCCGGGAAACGCGATAAAAGCGTCGCCCAGCTCGATCATTCTGGTCTTGCGGGCGGGGATGTCCTCGGTAACGATCAACTCGGTCAGTCCCTCGTGCTGCAGTTCTGCGTCCAGAAAGCACTTGGGCTCTACGCCGGTCACCCTGCCGCCTGCAGCCAGCACACTGTCGGCCAAAAGCCCCATCAGGCCGCTTTTGCTGCCGCCGTACACCAGCGCGTTGCCGCTTTCGCCGATCCAGCGCCCCAGCTGCTGCACAGCCTGTGGCAGTGCAGGGTCGTTGCCAAGGCTTGCGCCCAGATACACGGTAATGTTCATTGCAGTATCCTTTCTTGCCGGGTCAGATGCTCCACAGTACTGCGCCCAGCACCGCAGAAAGTAAGATCATCCCGATGGGGGACGGCGCTTTCTGCGTTTTCTTTTTATAGGCAAAATGTAAAATGCCCAGCAGGGCAAACACCGCCAGTGCACGCACATCCGGGGCAAAGCCGCCGGAAACGGTGGTAAAGCCCCCCAGCGTGGAAAGCCCCATAGTGCAGGCGGTAGCCAGGATCATAGCCACCACGCAGGGGCGCACCCCAGCCAGAAAGGCGTTGACCCCGGCATACTTCATCAGGCTGTGCAGCGCCGCTGCAATGAGCAGAATGATGACAAAAGAGGGCAGCACCACCCCCACCGTTGCCACAAAGGAGCCTGCCAGCCCCGCCTGCGAAGCGCCGATAAAGGTGGCCATATTCACTGCCAACGGGCCGGGCGTAGACTCTGACACTGCGATAAAGCTGAGAAATTCGCTCTCGGTCAGCCAGCAGTGCCCCAGCACCGTTTCCCGTACCAGCGAGATCATGCCGTAGCCGCCGCCAAAGGACACTGCACCGATGACAAGGAAATTCCAGAACAGCTCCAACAAGATCATTTTGTGCCGCCTTTCTTCCCCTGCCCCACTGCGTAGGCCAGCACCCCGGCTGCGCCGCAAAACAGGATGCAACAGATGGAGGAAAACTTTACCGCCAGCACAGAGCAGCCCAACATAGCCGCCAGCACCACCGCCACCACTGCCGTGTTGAAGGGGGTGCGCTGCAAGTTTTTGAGCATCTTGACCCCTGCGGATAAGATCAGGTAGATGACACAGGCCTGAATGCCCTTAAAGGCATTTGCTACCACCGTCAGCTGCAAAAAGCGGTCGAAGAAGAGCGAAATAAGGTAAATGACTGCAAAGGATGGCAGACACACCGCAAGGGTGGAAGCCGCCGCACCGGCAACACCAGCCAGCTTATAGCCGATGTAGGTGGCGCTGTTCACCGCCACAGGGCCGGGAGTGGACTCGGCAATAGCGACCATATCCAGAAACTCCTCCCGGGTGAGCCAGCGCTTTTTTTCTACAAATTCGTGCTCCAGCAGCGCCACCATAGCGTAGCCGCCGCCAAAGGTAAAGGCACCGATCTTGAAAAAGGTGCCGAACAATTCTCCGGTTTTAGACATAGGCATCCTTCCATGTTTTTACTGCTTGACCGGCTCCAGCTCCAGATAGCACTCGAAAGCCGTTTTGTCTGCGTGCTTGGCAATAAAGTACCAGCCATCATCCGAGGGGGTGTAGAACACCTCCGCCTGCTGTCCCATGGGGACTTCGCGGTGGTAATTGATGGAGGCGAACTTCACAACATGATTGCGCATGATCTCCTGCGGCAGTGCATCGCAGACGATATCCAGATAAAAAGCGTTGTTGATGTGGTAGTGCAGATCGCACTGGGAGTAGCGTGCCGTAACCAGACCGGCGCTGGTCAGGCTGTCCCGGCGCTTATGCAGCAAAAGGGGCAGTTCCTCTTCCACCGTCTCGTTCCAGTATCCCTCTACCGTCCAGCCCGGCTGGCGCAGGATGTGTCCATCCTCAAGACTGGACATGATCCAGCGGCTGTCCACCATGGCAACCTCCTGCCCGGCTTCGTCTGTAAGGGTTGTGACGCGCTTGATAGAGCCGCGGAGAGCCTTTTCTGAGCGGGAGCAAAGGGTCAAAGTCTCGCCACGGCGGGGCACACGGCTGAACCGCAGCGCCTGCTTGCCCACCAGAAACGCTACGCCGTGATCCTCAAAAAACTTATCGTCCATACCAAAGTGGCGGGCATGCATGGAAGAAATCTGCTCCACATAGCGCAGCAGAGCGCTGGCCTTGAGCAGGCTGTGGCAGTCTGCATCGGCATTTTCTACCACGGCAGTACCTTGATAATAAAACTGTTCCATATTCTTTCCCTCCTATCGGAAAAAGGCCGCCGCACCACGTCCGGGACGGCAGCCTTGGTTGAAACGATCAATACTGATTGCGGGTCTTTCTGCGCACTTTGCGCCAGATATTGAAGCAGGCCAGCGCCAGCATGGCCAGCAGCAGCAGCAAAAACAGGTAGCTGCCGCCGCCCTCGTCGTAGCTCTTCATCTCGCTCCATTTCAGATCCAGCTCGCTGTTCACCTCATCGCTCAGGGCGGTGAACACCTTCTCGCGGGCGGCATCCTCCTCAGACGGATAGGCGATCTCGCTGGTTTTCAGATCCTCGTCCAGTACCTCCCATACATCGTGCATGGGGGTGGTGTAGCCGATGTACTCGCTGTTGGCCTTGCCGATATCGGTCTCGCACATGAAGTTGATGAACATCTCGGCGGCTTCCTTGTGCTCGCTTGCAGCAGGCACAGCCATGCAGTCCACCGAAAGCACACTGCCCTCCTGCGGGAACACCCAAGCCAGATCCGGGTTATCGTCGATCATGGTAATGGCATCGCCGGAGTAGTACACGCCGATGGCAGCCTCGCCGCCGATCATCTTATCAAAGATCTCGTCCATGACGTAGGCCTGCACCAGCGGCTTCTGTGCCTTGAGCTCCTCCACCACCTCGTCCACCTCTTCCGGGGCGGCGGGGTTGATGCTGTGGCCGCTCTTGAACGCGGCGATGGCGTAGGCATCGCGGCTGTTGTTGAACATGAGAATGTTGCCCGCATACTGTTCATCCCACAGGTCTGCCCAGCAGGTAGGGGCTTCGTCCACCATAGTGGTGTTGTAGATGATGCCGGTGGTGCACAGCATATAGGGTACAGTGTAGGCGTTCTGCGGGTCGTAATCCGGGTTGCGGTAGCCCGTATCGATCTTCTGGAAATTGGGGATATTCTCGTAGTCAAGGGGTGCAAGCATCCCTTCGTTGATCATCTTTGCCACCATGTAGTCGGAGGGGATGATCACATCGTAGTTGGCTGCGCCGGACTTGAGTTTGGCGTACAGGGACTCGTTGGAGTCGAAGGTGGTGTAGTTCACCTTGATGCCGGTCAGCTTTTCAAAGGCGGCAACCACGTCCACACTGTCGTCCGAACCGTTGGAGATGTACTCGCCCCAGTTATAGACGTTCAGGGTGACGTTCTGCCCCTTGAAGCGGGTCCAGTCGTAATCATCCGACACCGAGACATCCTCGGTCACCTCGATGGTACCGGCGGCAAACACCGGCAATGCGGCGCACAGCGCCACAGCCATCGTCAGCAGTATTGCAGCAATGCGTTTCATCATGCGCCCTCCTTTCGCAGCGTTTTCTGATCCCGGCGGTAGCTGCGGCTCTCCATGGCATTGGACACCAGAATGACGCTGAGGATGACCACGAACATGATGGTGGACAGTGCGTAGATCTCCGGGCTGACCTTTTTGCGGGTCATGGAGTAGATTGCAATGGGCAGGGTCTCCACGGTGCCGCAGTTGAAGTAGGAGATCATGAAATCGTCGATGGAATAGGTCAGGCAGATGAGGAAGGCCGACAGGATGGCGGGGCTGATCTCCGGCAGAATGACCTTGAAGAACGCCTGCCGGGGGTCGCAGCCAAGATCCAGCGCTGCCTCGTACAGCTTGATATCCAGCTGCTTGAGCTTGGGACTTACATTAAAGATAACGTAGGGCACGTTGAACGCGATATGCGCAATGAGCAGCGTGGGCAGACCCATGATGTTGTCCGGCAGCCATGCGGACTGCGTGGCAAAGCGCTGGTAGGCCACGAACAGCAGCATCAGGGAGATGCCGGTGATGATCTCCGGGTTAACCACCGGAATATAGGTGATGTTGGTCACCAGCAGGCGGCTTTTGCGGCTCATAGAGGCAATGCCAAGGCTGGCTGCCGTGCCCAGCACCGTGGCAATGATGGCGGACAGTACTGCCACCTCAACGGACACCCACAGCGCATGGAGGATGGACGCATTCGTGAACAGGCTGCGGTACCATTTAAAGGTAAAGCCGGTAAACAGCGAATAGCCCTTGCTCTGGTTGAAGCTGAACACGATCATGTAGGCAATGGGCAGGTACATGAAGCAGAAGAACAGGATGATGTAGACCCGCTGCATCAGGCGCAGATGTTTTGTTTTCATCAGGACACGCCCTCCATTTCATCCTCGTCAAAGCTGGATGTAAAGCTCATGCACAGCAGTACGATGATCATCAGCACAAGGCTCATGGCGGAGCCGACGTTCAGGTTATAGCTGTTACCCAAGAACTGCATCTCGATCAAGTCACCGATCAGCAGATTAGAGCCGCCGCCCAGCATACGGCTGATGACAAAGGTAGACACTGCAGGCACGAACACCATGGTGATGCCGGTGCTGATGCCCGGCACGCTCATGGGGATGAGCACCCGCACAAGGGTCTTGGTGGTGTTGGCGCCAAGGTCCTGCGCAGCCTCCACAAGGCTCTGGTCGATCTTGGTCATGCTGGTGTACAGCGGCAGGATCATGTAGGGCACATAGTTATACACCATGCCCAGCACTACCGCACCGGAGGTGTTGAGCATGGTATAGGGGCCAAGGCCGATAAAGCCCAGCAGGGTGTTCACCGGGCCATTGACGCTGAGCAGACCCATCCATGCGTAGGTACGCAGCAAAAAGTTCATCCACATGGGCAGCATGACCAGCATAAGCATGATGTGCTGCTTGTTCACCCGCAACCGGGACAGAAAATAGCCCACCGGGAAGGCGATGACCAGACAGATAACGGTAGCAATAAGCGCCAGCAGCAGACTGCGGGCAAACACCGAGCCGTAGCCGCTGATGGAGGTAAGGTTATTCAGGGTAAAGTTGCCCTCGGCATCGGTCATGGCGTAGTACACCACAATGAACAAGGGCACAACGGTAAACAGCACCATCCATACAAAGTACGGATAGGCCAGCTTTTTATCATAGATCTTCATGGCACATCACCCCTCGCTCCGCGCCATGATATGGATCTCGTTGGGGCCGATGCGCATACCAATGGTCTCACCAGGGGTGCAGGCGCGGGTGGAGTGGATCAGCCACTCGCGGCCTTCGCACTCCACGTGCATCTCAAAGTGCACACCCTTGAAGATGACATCGTTCACCACGCCCACAAGCTGGCCCTCCACGGGGGATACCACCTCGATATCCTCCGGGCGCACCACCACCTGCACGCTCTGCTCCCGGGCGAAGCCGCGATCCACGCAGGGGAAATCCACGCCGGAGAAGGACACCAGAAAGTCCTTGTGCATCACGCCGTCCACGATGTTGGAATCGCCGATAAAGTCCGCCACAAAGGCATTTTTCGGCTCGTTGTAGATATCCTCCGGGGTACCGATCTGCTGCACCTTACCGCCGTTCATGACCACGACGGTATCGGACATGGTAAGCGCTTCCTCCTGATCGTGGGTAACATAGATAAAGGTAATGTTCATCTCGCGCTGCAACCGCTTGAGCTCCAGCTGCATCTCCTTGCGCAGCTTCAGGTCCAGTGCACCCAGCGGCTCGTCCAGTAGCAGGATCTCCGGCTCATTGACCAGACTGCGGGCAATGGCCACGCGCTGCTGCTGACCGCCAGACATCTGGCTGATGCTGCGGCGCTCGAAGCCCTTCAAGCCCACGACCTCCAGCATATCGCGCACCTTGCGGCGGATAGTGTCCTCGTCCAGCTTTTTGAGCCGCAGACCAAAGGCCACGTTCTCGAACACGTTCAGGTGCGGGAACAGCGCGTATTTCTGGAACACGGTATTCACCGGGCGCTTGTAGGGCGGCACACCGGTAATGTCCTCCCCTTTCAGCAGCACCTTGCCGGCGTTCGGCTCCAGAAAGCCTGCGATCAGGCGCAGGGTGGTAGTTTTGCCGCAGCCGGAGGAACCGAGCAGCGTCACGAACTCCTTATCATGGATATCCAGATTCAGCCCATCCAAAATGCGCTGTCCATCAAATTCCACTACGATATCCCGCAGTGAAACGACCACCGAGTTGTCCATTTTATATGTTATCCTCCTTGTTCTCAGATACGAAAAAAGACAGGGAACCTGCCCCATCTTTTTTGCGTATAAGGGGTGCTCCGCCCCGCACAGAAGCATGATCTTGCGCGGCGGACTTACCCTGTCACGGTTTATAATAAACAATCACAGTCGGATTGTCAATCACTCTGCCGATGTTTGCCGCAACTTTATAAAAAGCCGCAAAAAAATATACGCTGTACCTTGTTTTCGGTGCAGCGTACAAAAACAATTATTCCTGCGTTTTCAGGTCGTTTTCCGTCAGCAGAAGCGCCTGCACAGTGCTGGTATCCACTGTGTATACCGAAGGTTCCCCCTCCACTTGCAGATACCACCCGTCCGTGCCGCAGGCGTAGGCCAGCTGCACGGTGGAGCCGTCCTCGCTGGTGACTGCAGCGGTGAATACCGGTGCATCAAAACCGCAGGCAGAAAGGTCGGCGTCCGTAGCTTGGGCGGTAACGTAGGTGCACAAGGCAGACAGCAGGCTTTGCACCTTGTCCTGTGCAAGGCTGGCGGCGGGGTCAGAGGCCAGCCGCCACACCGTCTCGTAGGCAGCGGAAGAAGCGCTGTCAGCGCTTTCGGTCGTCTCACTGACGGCGTTCAGGGTGACGGAGGTGCCGTCTGCCAGCGTATAGGCTACCTGCGTAATGGCCGAAGCGGTGAGTCCGGTGGGGCAGAAGCTGCCGAAGAGCCCGGCCTTATCCAGCTGGAAGCAGGCGGCTTTGTTGCCGCTGACGGTGTAGATGGCATCGTCCCCGGCTTTTTGCACATAGAGATCCCCGGTGACCGGGTTTTCTGCCCCGAAGGTCAGGGTAGTGCTCTGCCCTGCCGCAGTGACCGTGACCGTGAGCTGCGGGCTGTCCAGCCCGTAGTCCTCCCCTGCCTGCGGTGTCAGGCTGCGCTTGGCATTCAGCGCCATCAGGGCGGTGCGCATGGTGTTGCAGGCGCTCTCGTCCAGATGATAGGCGGGGTCCTGTGCCAACTGCCAGCTGCCGCCGGAATATTGCAGGGTGTAGGCCTCACCGTTGAAGGTGTATTCGATCTGCTCCATGTCCTCGGCGGCAAAGCTGGAAAGCGGGATACTGCCCTCGGCGGCGGCACTGGCGGCCTGCTCGGCCTTGGCGTTGCTGCGGATCACCGCCCACAGTGCCGCGCCCAGCAGCACTGCCGCTGCCAGCAACGCCAGCAGGACACGCTGTTTTGTTTTCATGGCGGTCTCCTTATCTGCGGCGGCGCAGCAGCACCACCACTGCCCCGGCAATGAGCACCGCCGCCGGGAGCACGAACACAAAGGTCAGCCCCAGTGCAGCGGCGGTAGAGCCTGCCACCGTGATGGGCTCGGCTTCCAGCGCCTTGGTGTCCACAAGGATATCCTGCCCCACCAGAGAAGCGGCGCAGCCCTGCAAAAAGGTCAGATTGCCGGGCATGGACTGATAAAGCTGCTCGTTATCCATATTGGGGCAGCCGATCCAGAGGACCTCGGCGCCGGTGTCCTCGTTCCGCGCCCAGACGGCCAGTGCAAAGGGGCCTTCTACGTCTCCGTCCTCCCGCTCCATGGTGGTAAGGTCGTTGATGTCGGCTTTGGCATAGGCAGCGGAGGAGCTGTTCAACAGCGGCTCGGCGGTGACATCCTCGGTCTCGGTGACCGTGATGCCCTGCGCCACCGACAGCATGACATGGGTATTGGTATTCACGCCGTTCAGCGCGGTGCTCTCGGTAGGCGTGCCGTAGTCCGGCAGCAGCGACCATGCAGAGTTATACAGTGCCTTGCTGCTGTCGCCCTCCACCACCATGCCCTCTGCGCGGGCAAGGCCGAACTGCGCCAGCACGGCGTCTAGCTGTGGGGTCTGGGCGTAGACGCTGCTGGTCAGCAGCAGCTTGCCGCCCGCCGCCAGATAATCTTGCAGCTGGCTGATCTCATCCACAAGGCCGTCCCCTGCGGTAAAATCGCTGGTGGGTGCGTTGATGATGAGCAGGTCGCAGTCCTCCGGGATGGTGCTTGTGAGCAGATCCAGCGGCTGGGCGTCGATATTCTGGGCGTCCAGCGCATCGGTCAGGGAGTCGGTCAGGGTCTGCTCGCCGTGGTTGGTGGTATAGTAGGCGTGGCTCTGCCCGGCTGCGGTGAGCTTATAAATGGCAGAGGTGATCTGCTTTTCGCCGCCAAAAGTCACGCTGGCAGAGCCGGTGGTGTAGTAGTCGGTATAATCGTACTCGTACAGGTCGGCGGCATCCAGTACGGTGCTGTTCTCCCCGCAGGTGACGATCAGACTGCCGGTGGAAACATTCTCTGCGCCATACTTTGCGGCAAAGGTGGGGTACAGGGTGGGGTCCTTCTGTTCCCAGCTCAGGTGCCCGCTCTCGGCGGCATAGTGGTCCAGTAGCTTTGTGATGATGGTATCCTCGCTGCCGGTCTCGCAGAGGTAATAAATGTGCACATCCTTTTCCAGCCCCTCCACCAGCGCTTTGGTGCTGTCGCTCAGGGTGTACATTTTGGCCTCGGAGAGGTCGAACTCGGTATATTTTGCAGGGATGGCCCGCACCAGCAGGTTGAGCAGCACCGCCAACACCAGCACTGCCGCCAGCATAGCGGTGGACAGCAGCCCACTGCGGAACACCCTGCCCTTTTGGGAGGCTGCGTTCTTGTTCCATTTCATCGTTATGGCCTCCTCTCAGTTCCAGCGGCGCTTTTCCAGCCCCTGCGTGGTGAAAAACAGGAACACCGCCGCCACGGTCAGGTAGTAGACCAGCGTGGGAATGGAAAAGCTGCTGTTGACAAATTCTTCAAAGGGGGTAAACAGGCACAGTGCGTTGAGCACTGCGCTGAAAGCCTCGGTCAGCCAGCTGCTCTTGAGCAGAAACAGTGCCGTAAGCGCCACGCAGCACCCCGCAAAGGAAAGGCAGCCCAGCGTGAAGCTTTTGCTGCGCAGCCCTGCCACCACGCTGAGCACAGCGGCAATGGCGGTGAACAATGCCAGCGCCACCGCGCTGCCGGTGGTGAACATGGTGCGCAGACTGGGCATCATATAGGCCAGCAGCAGCGCCGCCACGCCGGACACAGCGGCGATGATCTGGTTTTCGGTCAGGCTGGAAAGGAACACCCCGATGGCAATGGCGGCGCAGCCCATGAGGTAATAGCACAGCAGCGCGGAAAAATTGGCCAGCGTGCTGGTGCCGGTAGCGCCCAGCGCCTTCAGCACAAGGATCATGCCCGCATCCACAAGGCAGGGCAGCGCAAAAATGACGCAAAGCGCAAAATATTTGCCCAGCACGATGCCGCCCACCGACACCGGGCTTGTGAGCAACAGCTGGTCGGTGCGGCTGTGGCGCTCCTCCGCAAAGGAGCGCATGGTGAGCACCGGGATGTAGAGCAGCAGCACAAAAATGGTGCGGCACAGCGTGTAGTAGCCAAAATCCGGCAGGCCATAGCCCAGATTCAGCGCCACAAAATAGATAGCCGTAGCCGCCAGCATAAAGGCGGTAAGCACCGCACCGATCATGCCGTGAAAGCAACTGCGGAGTTCTCGTTTAAAGATGGCCAGCATCTCAATTCTCCTCCCCTTCTGCCGGGGCTTCCTGCTCCGGCGTTTTTTCGGTCAGCGCAAGGAATACCTCCTCAAGACTGCGGTTCTCGGCGGCAAGTGCCAGCACGGTGCAGCCGGCCTCGGTCAGTGCCCGGGACACGGCGGCGCGGCGGTCGGCGGCGTCCTCGCCCTCGGCGGTAAAGGTGACCTGACCGTCCGCGGCGCTTTCCAGCTCTACCCGGCAGATGCCCGGCACGCTGCGCACCGTAGCCAGCACGGTTTCGGTCTCGCCCTGCGCGGTGGCACGCAGGCGGCTGCCCGGGTTCAGGGTCTCGCCCAGCTCCTCCGGGCTGCCTACCGCCACCAGACGTCCTTTAGAGAGGATGAGTACCTGCTGGCATACCGCCTGCACCTCGCTGAGGATGTGGCTGGACAGGATGACCGTGTGCGCCTTGCCCAGCTCCCGGATGAGGTTGCGGATCTCGATGACCTGTGCGGGGTCCAGCCCTACGGTGGGTTCATCCAGAATAATAAGCTGCGGGCTGCCCAGCAGCGCCTGCGCAATGCCCACTCGCTGACGGTAGCCCTTGGACAGGCTGCGGATGACCCGGGGCAACACTTCTTCCAGCCCGGTGCGGCGGGCAGCGGCCAGCACCTGCTGCTTGCGCTGCGCGTGCTTTACCCCCTTAAGCTCTGCCACAAAATCCAGATACTCCTGCACGGTCATTTCCGGGTAGAGCGGAGGCTGCTCCGGCAGATAGCCCACACAGGCTTTGGCCTGCTGCGCCTGCTCAGGCAGACGGAAGCCAGCTACCTTTACCTCGCCCTCGGTGGGCGCCAGATAGCCGGTAAGGATATTCATAATGGTGGATTTGCCCGCGCCGTTTGGCCCCAGCAGGCCGTAGATCTGGCCGTCCGGCACCGTAAACGAGAGATCCTGCACAGCAGGGCGGCTGCCGTAGGACTTGCTCAGGTGAGAAACTTCGATCACAGCAAACTCTCCTTTTATTTCAGAAGCTGTTTTGTGGAAAGCGGCGTAGAACCAGCGCTTTCCGGTTTGGAACTGCTTTAGTTTAGATGGAAAATGTGTTTAAATTAAGACAATCCTGTGTGGGAAAACGAAATATTTGCCACCGCAAAACGCAAAAATGCCGCCTCCCGAAGGAAGCGGCATGAGATAGCCTATAATTACTTACGGCCGAAACGCTTATTGAAGCGCTCAACACGTCCGCCGGTGTCAACCAGCTTCTGCTTGCCAGTGTAGAAAGGATGGCACTTGGAGCAAACTTCG
>OGUJ01001279.1_pt1 | contig 15507 bp, 14 predicted proteins | sample 1573661 | NCBI WGS metagenome assembly OGUJ01 (sample SAMEA2581933, study PRJEB24529) | metagenome | biome: Human gut stool | place: China | collected 2011
GATCTGCTTTATCAGCATGACAACCACTTTTCTGGTGAGTTTCGTCAGGTTTCGATGTTCCCTGAAGTCTTCGATCCACCGAAAGGTTCCACTGGTTCCCGCTGTTGCCGCCTTGATTTCCCTTTGAAGCGCGCCAGCCGCCCGCTCTGCCTCGTCGCAACGATGGGCATAGACTGCTTTGAACTCTAAAAATTCATTCTGGGTCAAAATGCCTTCTGAAAGCCGTTCATAAAGGGAGCGAAAAAGCCTCTTGTACCGCTCTGCTTCCTCCTGCTTTTGGGCGAGCTGGGCCTGGAGCCTGATGATCTCCCGCTGCTGTAAGGGAAGTGCATCCACATAGCGAACCAAGCTTTCCAGGTCGATCACACTGCGGATGCGCGCCTGAATGGAGACCAGCACACTTTCCTTCAGATACTCCTCCCGGATATTGTGGTTCTCACACTTTTTTCCACATTTGGCCGAGGAACAGACATAGTAGATGTACTCTTTTCCCTTTCTCTGAACCGGATGCCGGATCATCGGCTGACCACAGTCCGCGCAGACCAGGAGCCCGGAAAATAGATAGACCTGCTTACTGTGGGGGGCGGAACGGGTATCCAGGGAAAGGCAGTATTGGACGCGGGCAAAGATCATTGGAGATATGATCGGCTCATGGGCGTTTGCAATACGGCTCCACTTTTCCGGAGGCTGGTAAATACGGGTCTTGACCTTGTAATTGGGCGTCGTTTCTCTGCCTTGAACCATTGTCCCAATATAGAGTTCGTTTTTCAGGATGCGGAGCACCGCCACAGCGGTCCATTTCGCCATTTTGTTGAGCTTGAAGCTGGTTTTGAAGTTCAACCCAATGGATTTCTTATACTCCATGGGAGACAGTACGCCCTTGCTGTTGAGCTGGTCCGCGATAGCCTGGGCGCTCATACCATCCAGCTTCCAGCTGAAAATCTGTCGAACAGTTTCGGCGGCTCCTTCGTCAATGATGAGCTGGTTTTTATTCTCCGGGTCCTTACAGTAGCCATAGGCAGCAAAGGGACCGACAAAATCGCCATTTCTGCGCTTTACAGCCTTGCTGCTGCGGACCTTGATGGAGATATCCTTGGCATAGGTGTCGTTCACCAGATTTTTGAAGGGCAGCACCACATCGTCTGCGGCGGAGCGTTCCGCCATGCTGTCGTAATTGTCATTGACAGCAATGAAGCGGACCCCCATAAAGGGAAAAATTTCTTCCAGGTATTTACCGGTTTCGATATAGTCCCGTCCGAACCGGGAGAGGTCCTTGACTACCACACAATTTGCTGCGCCGGAGCGCACATCGTCCATGACTGCATGAAAGCCCGGACGGTCAAAGGTCACACCGGAAATACCGTCATCTTTGCGGATCTCGTGCAGCCGGAGCTCCGGCCTCCCATGGACAAAATCGGTCAGCATAGTGATCTGGTTGCTAATGGTTTCGCTCTGTTCCTTGTCGCCGTCCTCGCGGGATGCGCGCACATAGATATCTACATCCCAGATCTGTCCATGTGATGCAGTTGATGATGCAAAAAAAGCACTCATAAAGGTTTCCTCCCAATGGACCATCCAATTCGCAGAAACCTTTATGAGTGCTGTATTTTCTGATCCGCTCCAGACACATTATAACACCGCCTCGCGGTGTCCAGCTTAAATTTCAGGTTTCGGCAACAGACAGATCCAAAAAAGCTGTACCTCAAGGCGGAGCTGGCTAGATCATAGTAGAGAAGATCGTCTTCAGCTGTTCCTCCAGGGTCGTTCCTTCCTCAAACCCCACCTTCACCACGATCTTTCCGCATTTGTAGCAATAGGGATTTTTAACCTGTCGGATAAAAGATGCGATCCGCTCCTCCTTCGGAAGGGAAGGGTCGATTTGGATATCCTTCAAATCGACCAGATCATCAGGGGATACTGTTTGGACATCCACAGCCTCCAAAGCAGCAAGGTCAATTTGTTGGAGCGCATCCAATTCATATTCACTCAATCTCGGCACAACCTTTCTGTTCGCTTGTGTCTTATAGCTATTCAGAGGCAGCCTGTCCATATTACTTTTTATATCCAACAGCACTATTCCCTCAGGGTGCAGAGGGTATCAAATATCTGTCAAAATGAAGATTGCAGATCCTAAGCGTCAAATGAGGGGCCGTCCAGCCCCTGGAAAGGCTGGGCGGTCCCTCATTTGATGCTTATGCAGGGAAAGCCTGTTCCTAATATGGAAAACAGGAGTGGCTCGCTCACACCGCGCCACTCCGTTTAAACCTTCGTATCATCCTGCCCAAGGTGCCTTTTGTCCTGTCCGTACACTTGCTCCCCGATTCAAACACTCTCTTCCCATCCGTATATCAATTGTTCTTGATCTAGAATCTGCTCGTAGGCTTTCGCAAATAGGAAATCCATATTGGCATAAATAGACCGCATGGTCTCTTTATACAGCTTCCGCAGACACCTGGGATTCCCTTTTCCTTCTGGTATTTTAGCCTCCAGGCACATTCTTCGGATGCTGTCGGAGATCTGTGTCCTCCGCATCGGTTTTTTCTGTCTGGTCAGGAACAGGGGGCCTGTTGTGATCCCGCTCCGCTTTGCATAGGACAAGAGCTCCTGACACAGGCACTTTGGGAGACGGATGATCTCTCTCCCGCCGCCTCTGTTTATCACCAGTTTTCCCTCTTCTGCGGCCTCCACTGTCAGCTTGGATGCCTGCTGCACCGGAAGATCAACATTAGCAAATACCTTTATCAAAAAATAGACCCGCTCGTTCTTCAACGCCTTTGCCGTCTGCAGCATACGCAAATATTCGTTGCGCGTCAGCTCCGGCAGCACCTCGTCCGCATCCACCATCAGGGTCTTGATCTGAAATTCCCTGTGCCCCAGGAAATCCGCCAGGGTATTTCCCACAGAGAGGAATCGGTTTACCGTGCGGACCGCATACGATTCCTTTTGAAGGTTCTCGCTCCATTGCCTCAGTGTATCCCGGTCCATCACTTTCTCTTCCGGCAGCCACTGATACAGCATCTCCACAGCCTGTCTGTAGCTTTTAATGGAGCCCTGATCCATTCCCTTATTTTTCATGTATGCCTCGAAGCTGTCAATGAGCTCTGGTGTCAGTTTGACTGCATCATTTTGCGGCATCAAAGTGCCTTCCGCCATATTCCCCGGATATTGTATCTGATGATCCATATCGTCCCACCCAGTTTTTCCTCTTTTATAAATGCCTGTCCGACAGCCTGCACTTTCTTCTGCCGAAAAATAATTTCCCAGGCAGTCTGAACATCGACCGCCTTGAACAGTGCCCGCCGTCCCCTGCGTCAGTGCCAAAACTGACCAGCATCTTTTCTATCACGCTGTCCATGCATCGAAATTCTTCGCGATCAAATTTTACTGATGTTCTGCGGACCCACTGCGGAAAAAGGGCATCAGCCCAACGCATCACTTTTCTCCTGAACTTCTATCCCGCTTTCAGGCAGTCCTTCCGCCCCCTTATGTCAGCGCTGAGACTGCATCCTCCCCGCGGTCAAGCCGGTACAATCCGCTCCCATCCTCTGATACCAGGTAGGTATCCAGGATCTGGTGATCCTCTCTTCCGTAAGCATTGATGCAGTAGCAGGGCATCCCGTCCACCATCACGATCCCCTCCTCCGGGAACAACAGATAGGAACTCATATCACTGCCGCTCAGTCCCAGCCTCTCCGGAGGCATCTCTTCCAGAAAGTGCACCGCCTCCTCAACTGTAAGGGACTCTGCCTCCTCTTCCGCCCCTTCCAGCAGAACAGGCGTGATAGAACAGGACTGTGTCTGCCATCTGATCTCCAGGGCAAAGATTCCGTCCCCTTCTGCACACTTTGTTCCTACCGTCACCTCCCCCCTCTCCGCCTGAAAGTCAGGCTCCTCCTTTGGGGCGTCTCTGCTGCCCAGAATGGAGCAGTCATAATTGTCCTCCAACATCTGCACATATTCTGCCGCAACCTGGTTTCCGGACTCGAGCCCGGAGTATTCATAGGTCGGCTGTCCCTGGGCCTCATCTGTGTCCTGGTCCCCGCCGGCCTGTGTATTCTCCTGCACCGAACAGGTCATTTCGCTGCCCAGGGCCACCAGCTTGGTCAACGCGGGCAGTGCATCTGATCCGATCCCATAATTGTCGGGCGGCTCGGCTCCTCCGCCGCATCCCGTCAGGGTCAGGCACAGCGTCAGTACGCCTCCCGCCAGATTCCTCCAGCTTCCTTGTTCCATCCGATCACTCATATTGGATCTCCACTCTATCCCCATCATTCAGCCGCTGCTGAAAGGTGCAGTCCGCACCGTTCACTGTAAGCCGCACCGGCCGCTCTGCATGTTTGAAGTCGATTCCGGACCGCTCCAGCAGGTCCATCAAATAGTAGGGCGTACCATCCGCCTTCCCTGGAAGGGGGAGCGGTCTGCCATTAAGTTCGATCTGTATTGGCACCCCGGTCTGTATTGGCGCCCCAGCTGCCTTCTCCTTCTCCGGCCCCTTTTCAGATACCTGCACGGTTTCCAGGCTGTCGCCCGTGCTGAGAGGAGTGTCCGGCGCCAGCAGTTTTCCCTGGCACGCCAGTCCTCCCACTCCCAGCTGTCGGCTCAGCTGACCCGCGTTCAGTTCCTGATCCTTTCCCGCCTTGGCCGGCTCGAACTGGATCACATCTCCCGCATGGACTATCTGGGAGGGCTTTGCCTCCACTCCATTGATCGCAAGCCTCGCCGGGAGGGCAGGTTCTCCATAAAATACAGTCCGTTTCCCATCCAGGTAGAGCATCAGGCTCTTTCCGCTCCGGCCCAGCAGGTCGCTGTGGGTAAAGCCATTCATCATCAGAAGCTCCAGCACTGTCACCCTCCCGCTCCGGAACAACTTTGCCGGCTTCCCGTTGAGCACGACCCGATAGCTGTCGCTGATCAGTCCCAATCCCGCTGAGACCGCGATGCCCAAAGGTGTGGTATATTCCGGATCGTCCAGGTCCTGGATATCGGAGCAGGCGCTGTTCTGGAAGTACCGTCCGGCCACAGCTACCCGTTTTCGGTCCATCTGCAGCGCATCTGCTACCCGTCCGCTCAGTCCTGCCAGTTTGCTGCCCCCGCCAGCCAGAAACAGCGCGGAAGGCGGTCTCTCATTCAATTCCAGGACCCGGCGGGCGATCTCATCGGCCAGCCGCTGGACCTCCGGCTCTATCATAGAAAAAATTTCCTCGTCCGAACAGCTCTGCTCCACACCTACCACGTCTTCAAAGGAAATGGGTGCCCCCTTCCCCAGCTGCATCTTGATCCGCTCCGCAGTGTGGTAGTCCACAAGGCACGCCCGCATCAGCGCCTCTGTGATCTCATCCCCGGCCACCGTAGCCATTGTGTAGCCCACAACGCCTCCATCCCGGCACAGAGCGATATCCGTGGTCCCGGCTCCAATATCCACCAGCGCCAGATTCAGCAGGCGGATGTCCTCCGGGATGGCTGCGTTCAGGGCCGCAATCGGCTCCAGGGTCAGGCTCGCCACCTCAAGTCCCGCCTCCACCATCACTGCGTACAGGCTGTCCACCACTTCGCTGGGCAGAAAGGTAGCCACCACGGCCGCCTCCAGCACCTGCCCTGTGTGTCCTTCCAAGCTGGTCATGGGGTAATGGTCAAGCCGAAGCTGTGTAACAGTGTACCCCACCAGAAACATCCTCTGCTCCTGCTCCTTATCCTGAAGGGTGCGTTCCGCCGCTGCCACCGCCTCCAGCTCCAGTTGGCTGATCCGCTCTCCCTTCACGATCTCCGGAGCGGAGAGCTCCAGACAGTACTCTCCCCGCTCCGTTCTCAGGGCTCGGCCGGCCGCAGCCACACAAGCCCGCTCCAGCTTTCTCCCGCTTCGCTCCTCCAGGCTCTTCGTCACCTCGGAGACTACCTTTGCCACCTGCCGGATATCTTCGATCTGTCCATCCAGCATGGTACGTCTCTCATGCGGCCGCCTCTCCACTTCGAGGACCCGCATTTTATCCTGCTCCTGCCGGGCCAACAGCCCGATCACGCTTCTGGTCCCAATGTCCAGTGCATAGATCAGATCCTGTTCCTGGTCCGAGTGTCTGCTGGTCTCTTCCATGGAATTACCCCCTTACGAAAGCGGGAAGGCCATCTTAAAATTTCTTTTAAGACAACCTCCCCACCCCGCCTGTTTATCTATCTGCCGGATATTCTTTTTCAGGTCCTGGCTGTGCCCCTTTTTTCTTTTCGCACAGCTCCCGGCACTCAGTATTTGCTGAACCGGTTCTCTCCCTGGGACAGCTCCAGCCCACCGACCGGAATGGCGGGCTCACACTGGCCGACAGCGGGCTCCTCAGTTCTGGCACTCCCTTCCTTCAGCCGGAAGCGCTGAATCATCTGCTTCATGACGACCGCCTGGGAGGAGAGCTCCTCACTCGCGGCCGCAGACTCCTCGCTGGTGGCGGAGTTGGTCTGGACCACAGCAGAGATCTGATCCACGCCCGTGGTCAGCTGAGCGATCGACTCGGACTGGGCAATGGAATTCTCCGCCAGCTGATCCAGATAGTCAATGGCAGTACCGGAATATTCCACAGTCTCTTCCATGCTCTTTACCACATCTTCCACCAGAGCGTTGCTCCGCTCCACATGAGCAATGGCATTTTCGATCTGCTTCTTTGTCTGCTTGGCCGCCTGGTCCGACTTGGAAGCCAGATTCCGCACCTCATCCGCCACTACGGCAAAGCCCTTTCCGGCAGAGCCGGCCCGTGCAGCTTCCACCGCCGCATTCAGCGCCAGAATATTGGTCTGGAAGGCAATGTTTTCAATGGTCTCAATGATCTTTCCAATGTCTGTCTGGCTCTTCAGCACGTCGCTCATGGCCTGGCGCATCTCCTGCATCTTCTGATTGCAGGCCTGGGTCTTTCCGCCGGCCTGGTCCGCCTTTTCCTTGGCAACTCTGGCAGTCTCCGCATTCTCCTGTGCTTTCTGGTCCAGATCAGAAATGGTAGCGGAGAGCTCCTGGACTGCGCTGGCCTGCTCGGTAGCGCCCTGCGCCAGCGCCTGGGCCCCATTGGACACCTGTTCGGAACCGGCAGACACCTGCTCCGCACTGACACCGATCTGAGACAGGGTATCGCTCAGGTTTCCATTGATGACCCTGACAGACTTGAGAACGGACTGGAGTACGCCAACATACATGTCCACGTTTTTGGAATGTACGTCAAAATTCCCGTTGGCCATCTCTTCCAACAGATAGCACTCATCCGCAATGACTTCTTTTAAAACATGCTGGCTGGTACGCAGGGCCTCACACATATCGCCCAATTCGTTCTTGCTTTTAAATGTGACCGGGATATCCATGTTGCCCTCGCTAAAGCCCACCAGGGCGTTGCGGACCTCCTCTGTGGGGCCGGTCACATTCCGGATCAGCGCAAACGCCAGGACCAGAACACCGATGGTAGCAGCCACCATAGCGGCAATAATCGCAAAGAAAGTTCCCTTCACGCTGTTCTCGATTCTGGTCCGCTCCTCGGCCATGCTCTTTTCCAAAAAAGTATCCAGTTCAGTGGCCGCATCCCCCATCTCTGTCTGAAGCGGGGTATCCTCATTGTAAATGATCTCTTTTGCCTGCTCCAGATAGAGCTCATTCCCGGTGCTGCGATACTGCTGGTAAAGACCCATGATCTTTTCCGCAACCGCTCTCCACTCGCTGTTAATGCTGTCATACTTTTCCAGCAGCGACTGGTCCTCGATCTGACTGGGCCATGTCTCATACAGGCTTTTGGTATAGGTCTGCATCGCCTCCAGAGCCGCTTCCGCCTGCGCGATCAGGCTTTCGTTGGCACTGCTTTCGGGGACCAGAAGCGCATCACGGTAGTTCCGGCCCGCCGTAATGGCATTGACCCGCGCATTCAGGATGGCCATATTGGTCTCCACATCTTCATTCATAAGCATCTCATACTGGCCCCTTTGATTGTTCATCATCATGAGGGAGGCAATAATGAGCGCTACAGAAATCACAATAGTGATCCCATATCCCAGGATCAGACTTTTTTTGACCTTCATATTTTTCAGCATGGCAACTACTTCCTTTATCTATTATCTATTTTATATTTATCTCGATCAGTTCTGCGATACTCTGCTCTTTCTACATCACATCTCCATACCTTCCATTTCTCACATCTCCAAAGATCCTCCCGTCCACCAGAGTGATCACACGCTTTCGCATGAGATTTACAAAGTTTTTGGCGTGCGTGGCCATGATTACCGTTGTACCCAGGCGGTTAAGCTCTCCGATCAAGTGAAACAGATCCCATATAGTGTCCTCGTCCAGACTTGCGGTAAGTTCGTCCAGCACCAGCACGGATGGGCTGTTGATGATGGCCCGGGCCAGCTCCACCCGGCGGCACTCTCCCAGTGACAGTTCCACCGGATACCGTTTCTCCACATCCTTCAGTCCGACCATACACAGCGCCTTCCGAATGCGCTCCTCCATCGGCACCTTTCTCCGCCCCCGCCCTATCATGGATGCCATGGCCAGATTCTCTTCAATGGTCCGCTTTCTCATCAGCTGGGAGATCTGCGGCACATAGCCGATGCAGCCCGCCTTTCTGGGATGCCCGAATCTGCGCTGCTGCCCTATGGGCACATTGTCCAGATAAACCGCTCCGGCAGTGGGAGTGATCTCCCCCGCGATCAGGTTCAGCAGAGTGCTTTTCCCTGCGCCGCTGCTACCGGTAACAAAGACAAATTCCTGCTGTTCAATGGTAAGGTCGATCTCTCTCACTGCGGGAACCGCTTTCTTTTCCTGCTGATAATATTTACTCACCTGTTCCAAGCGGATCTGTGGCATACTACGCTCCTTTTCGCCCCTTTTTCTCTATACATCAGGGCCCGGATTTGCTATAATCAAATAAAGAGGAGTGGTTTTTTTGTCCCGTCGATCAAAGTCTCATTTCAGGCGCAGGCTGGTCCTCTGGGGCCTGCTGGCCCTGTTGTGCATCGGTCTGACCGAGCTGGCGGTCTGCGCCTATGCCGACCCAGCCCTCTTTCAGAGGATCACAGCCCCTGCCTCCCAGCTCTTTCAAACCGTCCGCACCGCCGGTGCCGGACTTTTGGACCGGCTCACACCGGAAGAGGCCCCTGTCAGCCAGCTTGCCGGTGATCCTGCCATTTCGGAGGCACCGCCGATGGAGGACGCCAACATTACAGAGTTCGTCGTCCGGGCCGATAGGGAGATCCTGACCGGCGGCACAGTGGCGCTGACTTATTACAATCAGGGTGAGGAGCCTTGGGCGAGCCGGCCTTTTGGACCAGATCCGATCTCCGGCTATGGGTGCGGTCCCACCGCCCTGTCTATGCTGGTCTCCTCTCTGACCGATCAGGACATCAACCCGGAGGAAATGGCAGCGTGGGCCTATGAGCACGGCTACTGTGCGCCCGGAAGCGGCTCTTATCTCTCCATCGTAGAGGGGGTCTCCCAGGCATATGGGCTCAGTGCTGAGTCCGTCCCGGACCTCTCCCCTGGCGAACTGCGTCAGGATCTCTCCTCCGGGCACATCTTTGTAGCTCTGATGGGGAGCGGCCACTTTACCAGCTCCGGGCACTTTATTCTCCTGCGCGGGGTCACGCTGGATGGGAAAATCCTGGTGGCTGATCCAAACAGCCGGGAGCGCAGCCTGGCCGCGTGGGACCCGGAAGTGATCCTTGCGGAGCTATCCCAAAGCCGCTCTTCCGGTGCGCCGCTCTGGCGCTTCTCCACCCTAAAATGACATCAAGCTCCCTCTGCCGGCAAGATGCCGGCAGAGGGCTTTTTTCCACCAAACAGCGGCCTGACTCAGCTTTGGTAAAAAGACTCTCTCCCCGCCAGCCGCCTGCTCAGAGCCTTGTCCGCCTGAAGCGTCCGCTCTAACAGCGCGCGGTTCCGTTCCACCTGGAGGGACAGGGCCTCTCCCTCCACTCCCGCCGGCTTTTTTCCGGACAGGATCTGTCGCAGCAGATCGCCCTCTTCCTTGGGCAGTCCGCCACATTGCTTTTTCAGCAGTTCCTTCTGATCTCTAAGCTGGTTGATCTGCTCCTGACGCATGCTCAAAAACAGCCGCACCGATACCTGATCCTGGCGGTCTACCGCATCCAGCAGCTCCCGGGTGATATCCTGCACCTCGGACAGGGCCCGATACATTGCCCGTTCTGCCGCCAAGGCTGCGTCAAGCTCCTGTTTGCTCAGCATCTTCTGTCTCTCCTTCAGCGGTCCGTCTGACTTTTATCCGCCTGTCGGAAGCTGTCCCTCAGCTCCGCCGCCATTCCTTTGACCCGGGAAAGCTCCTTCTGGTTCCTTCCATTTTTGACCCGGCTGAGCTCATAACAGAAATATTCATACAGGCGGTCCAGGTTCTGGCTGATCGGATACTGGCGGTCCAGCGTGTCATCCAAGTACCGGATGATCTTTACACTTCTGTCTACTGCCGCTTCAAAAGCAGGATAATGCTCCCGCTCCAGTTCGAGCTCTGCCTGGGTCAGCCGCTTCACCAGCTCGTCAAAGAGCAGGAGCAGGAGCTCTCCCTGGGTCATGGTGCTTAACGAGTCCTCCCGGTAGCGTTGGTATCCTCTCATATCCATAGGTGTTGGAATCCTTTCTCTCCTATCCGGCTCAATAGCCTCCCATTAAACCGGAAAGTGTGGAGCTCTGGGAGTTCATCTGCTGGATCAGGACCTCCAACTGAGTGAACTTGTTGGTATAATAGTCCACTTTGTTGGACATCTTATCCTGCCATTTTTCGATCTGTTCATCGATCTCTTTCATCTGATTCAAAAGTGTATTGTCCAGTGCCGCTGTGGGAGAGTACTGCGATCCCGCCTTTTCGATCAGGATGCCCTTTACATCTCCAGTCGTGGCAGCATAGCGGTCCGTCACCTTCTGAATCATCGTCATGAGACCATCTGTGGCCGCTCCGTTGTCCTTGCTCTTGGTGAAGGCATCCCGCACCTGGTCCGGGTTGGTCTCCAGATCCTCCCGCAGCGCAGTCTCATCCAGGCTGATGGTGGTCAGTCCGTCCTCATAGCTGGTCTTGATCCCGATGGAGCGCAGGAAGGAGCCATCTGCACCGCCTGGCGCAACAGCGCTGCGCAGTGCGTTATACAGAGAGGACAGGTCCCGGTCCATAAAGAGGATCCCGGTCTTGGCCTTTTCCTCATAGGCCTTGATCTCACTCTCCGTCATCCCCTCTTTGTCCTTGTCGGTCAGGGGCTTGTACTTGGAGCCGTCAGACTGTTCCAGCGGCATGTCAGAGTACGCCTTTTTCACCTCGGAGACAATGGCGTTGTAATCTTCCACCATGGATTTGATCGCATCCACAATGGTGTCCGCATTCGTCTTGCTGGTAAAGGTAACGCCCTCACCGTCTGTTTTGAAGAGGTCCTCCGGCTTTTTATTCTTCAGCTCCTCGCTGGTAATGGGGTCCTTTCCTACACCATCTGCGGCATTAAACGTTCCGCTGAAGGTGATATTCATTCCATCCGCCTCAAAGGTGTTGGAACTGCGTGTGAATGTCATGGTCTCACCGTTGATGGTGGCCTGGAATATGGCGTCCTGTCCTTTCACATACTCGGGAGCATTCTCATTTGTTACGCCGCCGAACAGGGCGGCCGCCAGATCCGTTGCATTTCCCTGTCCATCCACAGTCCCATATTCGATCTTACCGCCCTCGCCCGTCTCTTTGGCTGTAAAGACGAACTGGTTGGTGAGTTTGGAATAGCTGACGTTGACCCCCGCCTCTGTATTGCTGTTGATGCCGTTGATCACAGTTTCCAGCGCGGTGTCCTTGGTATAGGTCCCAATCTCGACCCCGTTGATTTTCATGGAATAGAGCTTGTTTCCCTCGCTGTCGATCCGGTTGCCATCCTGATCCACCAGATTTCCCGCTGTGTCATAATATTTCCCATCCTTTTCGATGGGCTTGTTTCCGCCGTCCAGTCCCTCGCCTCTCAGGGCAGTCAGCCCCTTCATATCCTCTCCCAGCAGATCGCCCAGCGTCCGGCTGGTATCCAGATAAGAGGTCAGGCCATTCTCCCCCAGGCCCAGCAGCTCGTTGACCGAGGAATTGACGGACAGGGTGTTTCCATTGGCCACCTGGAACGTGAGGGCGTTGTTCGCATCTGTCGTTCCCACGGTGATCTTTCCGGCGCCAAAGGCGTCCGCAATGGACTTATTCAGAGCATCTACAAAGTTCTGTAAATAGTCGCCTGTCTCCTCTACCTCGCCCACTTTGATCTGCTTGGTCTGCCCGTTAAGGGTGATGGTAAGGGGCTTGTCCCGGAGATACTCTGTTGTGGATACGCGTTCGGTCACGGCTTTGTCAGTATCCAGCCGGATGCTGCTTGATTTGCCGCTGATGGTATCCTCCAACTCCATCACCATGTCCTTGAAGTCCCCGGAAGCTCCGCTGATATAGATGCTGTTCCCGGCACCGGATTTGTCGCTGAACCCGATCCCATGAGGTCCCACTTCTACCCCGATCACCTCAGAGGCAGAGACCACATTTCCACTGGAAGTGGTGATTTTCTGGTCGGCCAGCTTTTTCTCTACTGCTTCCTTAAACTTATCCAAGTCCAGCTTTCCGTCTTTTCCGGAAAAATCCTCCAGCTCCCCGAAGTCCAGGGTGATGTTCTGATTTCCATAAGTCAGCGTGAGCGATCCGCTCATGGTGCTGACCTGTATCTCCTTCCCCAGATCGATCTCCTCACCCGCTACGGTGATCTGACCGTCCTTCGCACTCGCGCCCAGAGAGTTGTTGACCGTATAGCGGGCGGCGGTGGCAAGCTGGGCCACCGCATTGAGCACCACATTGCTGCTGGTCTTTCCAGAGGCAGTCACCAGATTGGAAAACGTCCCATTTGGGGTGGTCACCACCGCATTGTTGAAAAAGCTGGAGCTGAGCAGGTTTGTGCTGGAGGTATAAGAGGCATATTTCCGTGCGAATTCCACCAGTTTGTTGGAAATGCTCTGGTACGCCTGCTGCTGCCACTGGAGCACCGTGCGGTTCTGCTCCAGTCCCGAAATTTTCTGCTGGTAGCCCTGGACCATTCCCTCGATCATGGATTCCGTGTCCAGTCCGCTGGCCAGTCCGGAGATGATGTTGGAATTTCTGTTTCCATAAATGCTTCCGCTGGAGGTGCTGCCAGTCAAGCTTCCGATCGATGCCATGTTTCCTTCACTCCTTTGACACGGCTGTCCCCCCAGGACAGCACTGTAATAGATTGACAATCCAGTTTATTTTGAGTAAAATCAATTTGCACATCGTTTTTACTCCTTACTACCTCGCTTTTTATATCGTCCGGAATCGTCAAAAATTAAGAGCTGATACCGCATTTTCTTGCGGCGCCCTTATGCCAGACTGCGCACAGGCTTTTCCGGAACTGACGAAAGGAGAAGTAAAGGGGTATGTCACCAACTATTATCTCGATCACCAATCAGAAAGGCGGCGTCGGAAAGACAACAACTGCCTGCGCCCTTCTGTCCTCCCTGCATAACCGCGGGGCCAAGGTCCTGGGCGTGGATCTGGACCCGCAGGGGAGTCTGAGCTTCAGCCTCGGTCTTGATATTGAGCACTGCGTCACGATCTACGATGTATTCCGCGGGACCGCTTCCCCTGAACAGGCCGTCTCCCCTACAGATACCTGCGATCTTCTTCCAGCCAATATCCTTCTCTCCGCAGCCGAACTGGAGTTCCAAAAGCCGGGGCGGGAATTTCTGCTGAAAACCGCCCTGTCAAAGCTCCAGGACCGATATGATTTCATCATCATCGACACTCCTCCCGCCCTTAATATTCTGACCGTCAACGCCTATGTCGCCACTGACGGCCTGATCATTCCCATGGCGCCGGAGGTACTCAGCCTGCTGGGCGTCTCCCAGATCAAAGAGACCATTGACAGTGTGCGGGAGTATTATAATTCCCGCCTGCGGGTCATGGGCATTCTGCTCACCCGTTTTAATCCCCGGCTGAATCTCAATCGGGAAATGCTGGAGCTCTCCCAGCAGATGGCGGAACAGCTGGATACCAGAGTATTCCAGACTAAGATCCGTAACAGCGTCTCGGTGGCGGCGGCCCCGGCTCACGGGATCAGCATCGTAGATTACTCTCCCCACTCCAAGCCCTCCCAGGATTATGAGTGTCTGTGTGATGAGCTGGCCGGCGCCGCCTTTCCCCGCAGGACCCATCAGGATGGGCCCGGGAGGGATGTGTGATGGCGGGCAAAAACAGCCGAAGCAGCAAAACGGCCCATGTGCTGAATCTTCTTTCCGGCGGCACGCCGGAGGTAAAGCCGGACGCGGTGCCGCCCTCCAGGGAAGCACCTCCCCCCGCCCCTTTGGAGCCTGCCCCCCCTGCTTCAGACATGTCCGTGCCGGAGGCTCCGTCCTCTGCTGCGCGCCGTCTCTCCCCGCCCATTTTGGAGGTGGCCCGCAGCAACAATGCTGCGCTGTCAGAGAGCATCCACACTGCGCTGGAATCCGCACTTCAGGAGGAGCTGGCCTCCTCGGAGCAGACTGCCGCCCCCTCTCCGGTCCCTCCTGCATCTCCCGCTTCCGCAGCGGAGGGAGAAGCTTCTCCCCAGGTTTTGGACACTCCGCCCCCCACTCCTTCTGCTCCCGCTCCTTCTGCTCCCGCTCCCTCTCCTTCCGTGCCGGAGCAGGCATCCACAGAGCTGTCAGACGGCGCAGAGCTCTTCAATGTGATGCAGCTCTTGGTGGCGGAAAAGCTGGAACGTTATGTAAAGCTGTTTGGCCTTTGCAGCTGTCCCCGCTGTCTGGCGGACGCCGAGGCACTGGCTCTCACCCGGCTCCCGGCCCAATATGCCGTGTTTCCGCCAGATCTGCTCCCCACCAAGCTCAGTGTGTACCGGGCCCGGTATGACAGCGAGATCACCAGGCAGATCATCTGGGCCTGCAAATCTGTGATGGACTCCCCCCGGCATATCCTGCCCGCCGGCTCTCGCTGACAGAAAATTTTTATTTCCCCAGCGATCCTCGCTTTTTCCGGCCTACAGATCGATCCTCCCTCTAGTCTACAGAGGATATGGATCATGAAGAATATGATCGCTTCTCAAAAGAAGGGGAATGTGGAAATGGGCTTGAATTACCATAATCTGATGGAGGATATCGTGCTGCAGCATGTAGATAGGATCTTGGAGGCGGACGGCTGCTGCTGCTGCGACATCTGTAAATCTGATGTGATCGCCTATGCGCTGAACCATCTGCCTCCGCAGTATGTGGTGACGGATACCGGGCGTATGATGGTCAAGCTGAAGAATTGTGACTCTCAGAACCGCACAGATGTGCTCGCCGCCCTCAGCAATGCAGTCAAGCTGATCCGGGACAACCCGCGTCATTGACACAGCAGGCCCCGCCATATTGGTGGGGCCTGCGACTGCCTAAAAGTGGCGGAGTCACTTTTAGGGCAGCATCAAACGTTATCCGCCGCCTGTGGGCGCCGGACCTCCGCAGGAGCGCTTTTTTGACAAACTGAGGCCCCCCGCCATATT